>Ga0335085_10002845_pt1 | contig 31421 bp, 34 predicted proteins | sample Lox_Sample_45_FD_206712 | JGI IMG/M metagenome (GOLD analysis project Ga0335085, IMG submission 206712) | Soil microbial communities from Loxahatchee National Wildlife Refuge, Florida, United States - Lox_Sample_4.5 | ecosystem: Environmental > Terrestrial > Soil > Wetlands | place: USA... | reverse complement strand
TCCTGGCCGGCGCCGGCATCGACGCCGAGGCCATCGCGCCCGACGTCGACGGCAAGTTCATGAGCGCGTTCGTCCGGGCCCGCAAGCCGGCGCGCTGAGCGCGCGCCGGGCCGCGGGTCATCGCCCGGTCAGCCGGGCCGCCGCGCGAGCTCCGGCATCGAGCAGGGCGGGATACACCACCCAGCGACGAAACGGCTCGATGAGCCGCAGGTACGCGCGCCCGAGCCGCCCGTTTGGGCGGACGTACACCGCCAGGCGCGGGTGGCGATCGACGAGCGAGACGTGCAGGAACGCGGTCACGGTGCGGTTCGTGATCCGCGAGAGCTGCTCGGCGGGCTCCTGGTAGACGGGCACGAAGCCGCTCCCGCCCCGATCCCAGCCTAGGAGCCGGCCGAGCGCCCTTCGCAGGGCGAACAGCGCGCGGCTCGGGGGCGAGCGCCGCTCTTCCCGGAGTGCCTCCACCCAGCGCGCGAGCGGCACCTCCGCGCTCAGCGGGGTCGCGACCTCCCAGACGTCGTGGACGACCAGGCCCTCGGCGGCGGCGAGGGCGTGCACGCGCCACGGACGCCGCAGGTGATCGGCGGGATCGATGCGTCCGCCCCGGGCCATGCTAGACGGGGCGCGGCGAGTACATGATCACCGCCACCCCCAGCAGGCAGAGGCCGGCCCCGACCAGATCGTAGCGGTCCGGGCTGACGCGATCCACCGCCCATCCCCAGAGCAGCGAGAGCACCACGAAGACACCGCCGTAGGCGGCGTAGACCCGGCCGAAGTGGGCTGGCTGGTAGGTCGGGATGATGCCGTACAGGACGAGGACCGCCGCCCCGAGCAGGCCGAGCGGCAGGGGCCGGGCCTCGCGCCACCAGAGCCACATGAGGTAGCCGCCGCCGATCTCGGCGAGCCCGGCCAGCACGAACAGCGCGACCGACGGCAGCAGGGGGCTACTCGCGGAAGCGATTGACGATGGGCAGGCGCCAGTCCTTGCCGAAGGCCCGCGGCGTGATCTTGATGCCGATGGGTCCCTGGCGCCGCTTGTACTCGTTGCGATCCACCATGGCGATCACCCGCTTCACCGTGGTGGCGTCGAAGCCGCGCGCCACGATGTCGGCCAGGCCCTGGTCACCCTCGACGTACGCCTCGAGGATGGCGTCGAGCGTGACGTAGGGTGGCAGGGTGTCCTGGTCGGTCTGGTCGGGACGCAGCTCGGCCGATGGCGCGCGCTCGAAGACCGAGCGCGGGATGACGTCCCGTCCGACGCGACGGTTGACGTGCTCGGAGACCTGGTAGACCAGCGTCTTGGGCACGTCCTTGATCACCGCGAAGCCCCCGGCCATGTCGCCGTACAGGGTGGAGTAGCCCACCCCGATCTCGCTCTTGTTGCCGGTGGTCAGCACGAGCCAGCCGAACTTGTTCGACAGCGCCATCAGATAGTTGCCGCGGATGCGCGCCTGGATGTTCTCCTCGGTGACGTCTTCCTTCAGCCCCTTGAACGGCTTGGCCAGCGCCCGCAGGTACGCGTTGAGGACCGGTGTGATGGGCAGGCGCAGGAACTCGATGCCCAGGTTGCGGGCCAGGCGCGCCGCGTCGCCGCGCGTGCCCGCCGAGGAGAACTGCGAGGGCATGGTCACGCCGGTGACATTGGCCGCCCCCAGCGCCTCGACCGCGATGGCGGCCACCAGCGAGGAGTCTATGCCGCCCGAAAGGCCCAGCACCACGTGGGTGAACCCGTTCTTGGTGACGTAGTCCCGGGTGCCGAGCACGAGGGCCTCGTAGATCTCGTCCACCGGCTCGAGCACAGCGACCTCGTGCGGAGGCAGCTTGGGCCGCTCGCGCTCGGGCAGCGGCGGGAGCGCAACGCGGCGCGACGGGGCCTGGGTGGCGCGCAGCTTCTCCTTGCGACGGCGCGAGTCGTGGAGGCGCGCGCGGAAGACCTCGTCGAGATCCAGATCCGCGATCACGAAGTCGTCCCGGAAGGCCTTCCCGCGCGCCACGCACTCGCCCTTCTCGTTGAAGATGAAGGACTGCCCGTCGAAGATCAGCTCGTCCTGCCCGCCCACCGTGTTGACGAAGGCCAGGCAGACGAGGTCGTCGGCCGCGCGGGTGGCCAGCATCTTCTCGCGAAAGCGCCCCTTGCCCGCGTGATACGGCGAGGCGTTGATGCTCAGCACCAGCTCCGCCCCGCCGAGGGCCTGCAGCGTGGTCGGACCCGTCGGGTACCAGATGTCCTCGCAGATGTTCGCGGCCACCACCGTCTCGCCCAGCGTGAAGACGGGCGCCTCCGTCCCCGACTGGAAGTAGCGGTTCTCGTCGAAGACGCCGTAGTTGGGCAGGTACTGCTTGTGATAGGTCCCCGGGTGGGTGCCGTCGTGCAGGATGGCCGCCGCGTTGAAGATGTCGTCGCGCTTGTCCACGAAGCCGACGACCGCGGTGAGCCCCCGGCTCGCGCGGGCCACGTCGGCGAGCGCGCGAAGGTTGGCTTCGATGAAGGCCGGCTTGAAGAGCAGATCCTCCGGCGGGTAGCCGGTCAGCACCAGCTCCGGGAAGGCCACGATGTCGCAGCCGAGCCCGCGCGCGCGCTCCATGCCGGCCGTCACGATCCTGGCGTTGGCCTCGACGGCGCCCACCGTCGGATTGACCTGGGCCAGCCCCACCCGGACGCGGCGCATGCCGGTATTCTACTCTCTCCGGCCTCCTTTGACGGTCGGGTGCAGGCCGGTCAGGATGGCCAGCCCGCCCACGATCGTGAAGGCGGTCAGCGGCTCGCGCAGCCACCACACGCCGATCAGCGCACCGGCGAGCGGCTGGACGTTGACGAAGACGGCCACCCGCGACGCCCCCAGCCGCTCGAGGCACCAGTTCCAGACCGCGTAGCCGAGCGCGGTGTGATCGCTCGCCGAGATCCGCGCGCCCCGGAGCCCGGGCCAGGCCCAGGCCACGAGGATCACCGCGCCGATCACCGACCGCGCCAGGCCCAGCGTGGCCGGCGGCACGTCGCCGAGCACGACCCGGGTGACGCTGTAGCTGGTGGCGAACACGATGTTGGCGAGGGAGAGGAGCAGGTAGGCGCTCGGCACCGGCCGAGCTTAGCGTATTCGCTAGTGGATGCGGAGGCCGACGCGGCTCCACCGGGTGCGGCCCTCCGCGTCGGAGGACCAGTAGACCCAGATCGGCCACCCGACGATCTGGGTCCGCGACAGCGGGCCCCAGTGACGGCTGTCCTCGCCCGCGTTCCGGTTGTCGGCCATCACGAACACCGCGTCGGAGGGGATCTGGAGCGGCCCCGCGTCCTTGGGATCGCGCGCCTCGTCGGTGAAGTCGGCGTAGGGCTCGGCCACCGGGCGGCACCCCTCCGCCGGAGGCTCGCAGTTGATGTATACCTGGTGTCCCTGGACCGTGATCTCCTCGCCGCCCACGCCGACGACGCGCTTGACCAGGAGCTGGCCGGCGTCGCTCGGGTCGGTGAAGACGACGAGATCTCCGCGCACCGGCCAGCGAGCGGCCTTGTCCATGAGAACGTAGTCCCCCACGAGCAGCGTCGGGGCCATGGAGGTCGACGGGATCCACACGCCCTCGAAGCGGCTGCGAACCGCCAGCGGCAGCGCGACGATGAGCGCCACCGCCCCGATGAGGACGAGCGCCCACACGATCCGGCCCGAGGAGCCCATGGCCACTACGCTAAGCCACCCGGCCGTGGACCCGGTAACGTATAATCCGCGCATGAAGCCCAAGGTCCCGTGGCTCCCGCACGAGGTGCAGCCGGGTCAGCTCACCGAGGTATGTCCCAGCTGTGGCACCCGCAAGCTCATGCCGTGGACGTTGAGACGCGACCCGAAGCGGGTCACCCTGCTCCGGACCTGGGTGTGCACCAGCTGCCAGCACACCGAGGAGCGGGACGAGCCGGAGAGCTGAGGCGTCGAGAAGCGGACCGCGACGGCCTCAGGCCGTCGCGTTCACGAAGTCCAGCAGGCTGCGCAGGCGGGAATAGTCCGAGCGGTTGAAGGGCACCACCAGCCGCGGAAGCTCCGGGAGCACGTCGCTCTCTCCGGGGACCGGCCCGGGGGCCTGCGTGACCGGCTTCGTCAGGACGTCCGCGAACCGCGCGTTGAGCTCGGCCACCACCGCGGCCGGCAGCGGCCGGCGGATCCGGAGCACGAGCGCGTCCCGCACATAGCGCTGCGAGTGATAGAGCCGGTGGAAGGCCTCCACCTCCGCGGCGGCCTCCTCCACGTCGTCGGTGATGCGATAGAGCTTCGGGTCGTTGGGCGAGATCAGCCCCCGGGTCACCATCTCCCGCCGGATGAACTCGTCGAAGCTCTTCCAGTAGGTCCCGCCCGGCTCGTCGAGCATCACCAGCGGCAGGACCGGCGACTTGCCGGTCTGCACCAGGGTCAGGGCCTCGAAGGCCTCGTCCGCGGTGCCGAACCCGCCGGGGAGGAAGACCATCGCGTGCGCCTCGCGCACCAGGAACAGCTTCCGGGTGAAGAAGTACTTGAACGAGATCAGCTTGGGATCGTCGGCGATCCACGGATTGGCTTCCTGCTCGAACGGCAGGCGGATGTTGAGGCCGAACGAGCGTTCGGCCCCCGCCCCTTCCTGTGCCGAGCCCATCACCCCGCCTCCCGCGCCGGTCATGACCATCCACCCGCCCCCGGTGATGCGCTTGCTGAACGCGAAGGCCTGCTCGGAGATCGGGTGGGCCCGCGGCGTGCGCGCCGAGCCGAACACGGTGACCTTGGGAACGTTCCGCCACGGGGCGAAGACCTTGAACCCGTAGCGCAGCTCCTTGAACGCGGCGTTGGCGATCTTGAGATCCGCGATCCCCGCCCCGTCCTCGTACATCTTGAGCGCGGTGGTGAGCATCTCGGCGTGGAACGGCCAGGTGGCTTCGGGCACCCGGAGCTGCTCGAGCAGGGCGTCCAGCCGGCGGTTGGCCTCCTCGGCCTGCAGCTGATAGCGGCGATCCGCACTCACAATTGCAGTATACATCCGGGCTCCGTCAGGCCAGCGTATGCCGGACCATCTTGCCCTCGACCAGGTACACCACCATCTCCGCGATGTTGGTGGCGTGGTCGGCCACCCGCTCCATGAAGCGGGAGATCAAGATCACGCGGATGGCGCGGGGGATCGTCCGCGGGTCCTCCATCATGAAGGTCAGCAGCTCGCGGAAGATCTGCTCCTTGAGCGCGTCGACCTCGGCGTCCTCCCCGCAGACCTGGCGGGCCAGCGCGGTGTCGCGGGCCACGAACGCGTCCAGGCTCTCCTTGACCATGCGCTGGGCCTTCTCGGCCATGCGGGGCAGGTCGATGTAGGGCTTCAACTGGGGCTCCCGGTTCAGCTCGAGGACGCGCTGGGCGATGTTGACCGCCTGGTCGCCGATGCGCTCGAGGTCGGTCACGATCTTCATGGCGGTGGTGATGAAGCGCAGGTCCCCCGCCGCCGGCTGGTAGAGCGCGAGCAGGCTCACGCACTGCTCGTCGACCTCGACGTCATAGGTGTTCACCTGCCGGTCGCGGTCGATGACCTCCTGGGCGAGCGCGTCGTCCCGCTCCAGGAGCGCCTTCATGGCCCGGCGAATCTGGTCCTCGACGAGACCACCCATGGCGAGCAGCGTCTGCTTGACGCCCTCGAGCTCCTCGTGGAAATGTCGTTGCACCCGACGTCCCCCCCTCGCCTATCCGAAGCGCCCGGTGATGTAGTCCTCGGTACGCTTGTCACCGGGCGTCGTGAACATCTCCTTCGTCACCCCGAACTCGACCAGCTCCCCCATCAGGAAGAAGCCGGTCCACTCCGAGACCCGCGCCGCCTGCTGCATGTTGTGGGTGACGATGGCTATCGTCAGCTCCTTCTTGAGATCGTGGATGAGCTCCTCGATCTTGGCGGTGGCGATCGGGTCGAGCGCGGAGCACGGCTCGTCCATCAGGAGGATCTGCGGATCCACCGCGAGCGCCCGGGCAATGCAGAGGCGCTGCTGCTGGCCGCCCGACAGGCTCACCCCCGACTTGTCGAGGTCGTCCTTGACCTCGTCCCAGAGCGCGGCGTGGCGAAGGGCCCGCTCGACTTCCTCCTGGAGCAGGGCCTTCCGCCGGATTCCCGCGAGCCGCAGCCCCGCGGCCACGTTGTCGAAGACCGACATGGTGGGAAACGGATTCGGCTTCTGGAACACCATGCCGATGCGGCGCCGAACCTGCACCGGGTCGACGCCTGGCGCGTACAGATCCTCGCTATTGAGCAGGACCTGGCCCGAGACGCGCGCCCCCGGCACCGTCTCGTGCATGCGGTTGATGCAGCGAATGAACGTGGACTTCCCGCAGCCCGACGGCCCGATGATGGCCGTCACCGCGTTGGGTGCCACCGTGAGGTCGACCCCCTTCAGGACGAGGGTATCGCCGAACCAGGCCCGCAGACCCTTGACGTAGAGACCGTCCCCCATGCTCACCTCAGCGCGCGATGGTCCGGCCTCGCGTGGCCACCCGGGCCGCGAGGCTCGCCATGAATACCAGCGTGATCAGCACCAGGGCACCCGCCCAGGCCTGGCGGTGCCAGTCGTCGTACGGCGCGATCGCGTAGGCGTAGATCTGGAGCGGGAGCGCGGCGATCGGCTGATCGAGCCCCTGGTGCCAGAAGCGATTGCCGAGCGCGGTGAACAGCAGCGGAGCCGTCTCTCCCGCGATCCGCGCCACCGCGACCATGACCCCCGTGATGATCCCGGCCCGGGCCGCCGGGATCACGATGCGCAGGCTCACCTTCCACTGCGGCAGGCCCAGGCCGAGTCCGGCCTCCCGGAGCGCGTTGGGGACCAGTCGCACCATCTCCTCGGTCGTGCGCAGCACGATCGGGACCATGATGAGGCCCAGCGCCAGGCCGCCGGCCAAAGCCGAGAAGCGCCGCATCGGCAGCACCACCACCGTGTACGCGAAGATGCCGAACACGATGGACGGCACCCCGTTCATCACGTCGGCCACGAACCGGAGCACCCACGGCAGTCGCAGGTCACGCGACTCCGCCAGGTAGACACCGCCCAGGATTCCCACCGGGAGCCCGACCGCGACGGCGAGGCCGATCATGATGAGGCTGCCCACGATGGCGTTGGCGACCCCACCGCCGGCCTCCCCGACCGGCTTCGGGAGGTGGACGAAGAAGTCCACGTTGACGGCCGACGCACCCTGGTACAGGAGAAAGCCGAGGATCAGCAGGAGCGGACAGATGACGAGTAGGGCCGCGCCGAACGTCAGCCCGCTCATCGCGGTACTCGCGACCCGCCGTCCCAGGGGACTCACTCCCGCGTACCCCGCACCGGTCCGCCCACGCTCCAGACCAGGAGCCGGGCCATCCCGTTGACGATGACGGTAACCACGAGGAGCAGGAGGCCGATCTCGACCAGCGCCGACACGTACAGGTCCGACGTCGCCTCGGTGAACTCGTTGGCGAGCACGCTCGCCATCGTGTAGCCGGGCGCAAACAGGGAGGCGGCGATCTCCGGGCGATTGCCGATCACCATCGTGACCGCCATCGTTTCCCCGAGCGCCCGCCCCAGACCGAGCAGGACGGCGCCGACGAGCCCGGACCGTCCATAGCGCAAGACGGCGATGCGGGTGGTCTCCCATCGGGTCGCGCCCAGGCCGAGCGCCGCCTCGCGCTGCGAGCCCGGCACCGCGAGAAGGACCTCGCGGCTCACCGAGGTGATGTACGGCACCACCATGATGGACAGGATGATGCCCGCCGCGAGCATCCCGATCCCGTAAGGCGGCCCCTGGAACAGCGGCAGGAAGCCCAGCGTCCGCCCCAGCGTCGGTTGCACCCAGTCGCGCAGCCACGGCACGAGCACGAAGATGCCCCACAGGCCGTAGACCACGCTCGGCACCGCCGCGAGCATCTCGATCAGGAACGAGATCGGCGGACGGATCCACGACGGAGCCAGCTCGGCGAGGAAAATCGCCGCGCCGAGCGAGAGCGGGACCGCGATGAGCAGCGCCAGCGCCGAGGACACGAGGGTGCCGTAGATGAACGGGAGAGCTCCGAATTCGCCCGCCACGGGATCCCAGTGCGACGTCACCAGGAACGCGAACCCGAAGGTCCGGATCGCCTCCCACGATTCCCAGACCAGCGCGACGACGAGTCCCGCCGCCAGCAGCAGGACCAGCCACACCGACGCGAGGACGACCGCGGTGTACACGCGGTCGCCCAAGCCGGCGCGGACCTCGCTGATGGCGCGCGGAGGCAGGGACAGCCGATCGGCCGTCCCCACCCCCGCCGTCGAATCGCCGACCATCCGCCTACTGCGCCGCCAGGAGCGGCTTGCCGGAGAAGGTGATCTGCTTGATCTTCGCCTCGATCTCCTTCACCACCGGCGACGGCAGCGGGGCGTACAGCAGCGCCGCCGGGTGCTTCTGGCCATCGTGGATGGCCCACCAGAGGAACTTGACCAGGCTCTTGCCCTTGGATTCGTTGGGCTGGTCCTTGTACACGAGGAGCCACGTGAAGCTCGCGATCGGGTACGCGTCCGGGCCCGGCGCATTCGTGAGTGACACCCGGAAGTCGGACGGCATGTTGCTCGCCGCTCCGGCGGCCGCCGCGGTCGTGCTCTCGATGCTGGGCTCGATGAACTTACCGGCCTGGTTCTTGACCTTCGCGGCGGGCAGCTTGTTGGTGATGGCGTAGGCCAGCTCCACGTAGCCCAGGGAGCCGGGCGCGTTCTTGACCTGGCCTGCCACCCCTTCGTTACCCTTGCCGCCCAGTCCGACCGGCCACTTCACCGAGGTGCCCCGGCCAACCTTCTGGTCCCACTCGGAGCTGATCTTGCAGAGATAATCCACCCAGATGTACGTCGTGCCGCTGCCGTCCGACCGGTGGACGACGACGATCGGCTGGTCCGGCAGGCTGGCCGACGGGTTGAGCGCCTTGATCCGCGGGTCGCTCCACTTGGTGATCTTTCCGAGGAAGATGTCCGCGAGCACGTCACCCGAGAAGGAGAGCTGGGGGTTGCCCGGCAGGTTGTAGGTCGCCACCACCGCGCCGAGCACGGTCGGAATGTGGAACAGCTCGCCGGGCGCCTTCTTGAGCTGCTCGTCGGTCATGGGGCCGTCGGAGGCGCCGAAGTCCACGGTGCGCTCACTGATCTGCCGGATGCCGCCGCCGCTACCGATCGACTGGTAGTTGAAGCGCACTTCCGGATCCACCTTGATGTACTCCTCGAACCACTTCGAGTAGATCGGATAGGGGAACGTCGCGCCCGCGCCATTCATGAGCATCTGGGCGCCGGCGGGAACCGGCAGCCACGCGACCGCGATCACGAGCATCCACGCGACGAGGTGCCATCTCTTCATCGCCATCTCCTTGTCTTGTCCCTTTGGTTTGCCGGTGAGCATGCTACGCCTTGGTGACGTCCCGATGACGGTGGTGTTACATCCGTGTAAACTCTGCTCACGCCTGGCCGCGGAAGCGATAGCCCACCCCGCGGACCGTCTCGATCCCCGGCTCCGGCGCCCGCGCCGCAATGAACTTCGCGCGCAGCCGTGCCACGTGCACGTCGACGGTGCGCGGCTCCACGAATCCATCCTGGCCCCAGACCAGGTCCAGGAGCTCCTCCCGGCCGAAGACCCGCCCGGGCGTGCGGACGAGCGCGGCGAGCAGATCGAACTCCTTGCGGGTCAGCTCCACCAGCCGACCCTTCATCTTCACCTCGAACCGCTCGCGGTCGATCTCGAGATCGCCCGCTCGAAGCGGCCGTCCGGAGTCGTCGGGGCGGCCCCGACGGGCCACCGCCCGGACGCGGGCGACCAGCTCCCGAGGCGAGAAGGGCTTGGTCACGTAGTCGTCCGCGCCCATCTCGAAGCCGAGCACCTTGTCGCCTTCCTCGACCCGTCCGGTCACCATGATGACCGGGATGGCGCGCGTGTCGCGATCCTGCTTGAGGCGCCGGCAGATCTCCCACCCGTTGAGGTGCGGCACCATGATGTCGAGCAGGATCACGTCGGGGCGAATGTCGCGGGCCTCCCGGAGCGCGTCGGTGCCGTTGCCGGTCAGCCGGACGTCGTACCCCTCCTTCTGGAGGTTGTACCGGATCATCTCGGCCACGTCCGACTCGTCCTCGACCACCAGCACCCGCGAGGCTCGACCGCTCACCCCGACCGGCTTGTCCGCCCCACTCCGCCGGCCTCCCGCCATCGCCTCGACCCCCACGCTCGGTCGTGTCATGGCGGCAGTGTGCGCGGTCGGGGTTACGGCATGATGACGACGAAGTAAATCATCGGTGAACGGCAGGCGCGGAAAGCGCGACGCCCCCGCCACGGGGGCGAGGGCGTCGGAGAGCTATCGCGGGGCGTCCGGGCGGACACCCCTCAGGGAACCGGCCTCGTCAGGCCCCGAGCTCGCGTGACGTGATCTTGTACCTGAAGGCGTCCGGATCCAGGCTGTCCTTGCGCCCCTCGCCGGTCTCGGCCTGCGGATACATGAAGAAGGCCACCGCATCCTCTTTCGAGTTCAGCAACTTGACGTCGTGCGCGTAGTTGTAGGCGAGCCAGTTCATCTCCCATTGGCCGAAGAGCTTGGCCCGCGCCTTCTTGGTGGTCGGATCGTCGAGCGGGATGCCGCCCCGCTCCTCGAGCACGACCTTGCGCACGTCGGCGGGATCCACCGCCACCCAGCCGAAGCTCGTCGCGTAGAACTCGGCGCGGCAGTGCTGCGCCTTGGTGATGTCGCCGCTCTTGCCCAGACACTTGAACTCGGCCGAGTCGGCCACCCGCACCCCGTAGACGTCCCGCGCGGGAATCCCGGCCGCCCGCGCCAGCCCCACGAAGAGCGCGTTGAGGTCGGCGCACTTCCCGCCCAGGTTACCGGTCTCCAGCATCGCGCGGATGTCGCCAACGCCGCAGCCCCGCACCTTCGGATCCCGGAAGGTGTTCTCGACGATCCACTCGTAGATCGCCCGTGCCTTCTCCACGTCGTTGTCGATGCCCTTGGTGATCTGCTGCGAGGTCTTCTTGACGATGCCGTCGGTGCGGATCAGCCTCGTCGATTCGCGATACCGGTCCTGGGCGGCCCGGTCCTCGGGAGTCGGGTTGCTCCCCGGCTTCGTCAGGTCGACCAACCGGTCGCGGGTCGCGAAGCGGCTCGTCACCTCCACCGTGGGGGACTTTTCGCTCGCCGGCCACTCGGCGTAGAAGATGGCCGCGCCGTACTTCTCGTCCCGGTACACGCGCGTGACCGCCGCGTTGCCGGTCCAGGTCTGCCCGAGGCTCTTGTGGTAATCGGTGTCCGGCTGCAGCGGCAGGGGTAACCACACGCGCGTCGGCCCGGCGGGATTGGCCACCTCGGCGCGCGTCACGACCTCGAACGCTCGCCACTTGATCTCCTCGGGAGGGGCTGCCAGCACCGAGCTCCCCGAGCGCGACAGCCCGCCGATCGCGGCCGCCGCCGCCACTCCCATGCCGGTCTTCAGGAACACGCGCCGCTTCATGGATTCTCTCCTCGTCGTCGAATGCGCTGCAGGATCGCCAGAGGGTCCTGGTCGTGGCGTCATGGTACAGTCCGGTCTCAAAAGGTCCAATCCATTCTCCCGATGGGATTGACGTTTCCGAATAGGCGACCCCTATGAGTAGAGCCGTAACAAATCCGTAATTTGACCCTCCGGGCCCGGCCGAGGACACTCTCGCCATGCCGATCGCCCCGTTCCCGCCGGACGCGTTCGTCAATCGTGAGCTGTCCTGGCTGGAGTTCAATCGCCGGGTCCTCGAGGAGGCCCAGGACCCCACGGTCCCACTCCTCGAGCGCGTGAAGTTCCTGGCCATCTTCAGCTCGAACCTCGACGAGTTCTTCATGGTCCGGGTCGCGGAGCTGAAGCGGCGAATCCGGGCCGCCGACTCCAGCAGCGGGCCGGACGGCCTGTCGCCCGTCGAGACGCTGGCCGCGGTGGCGGACAAGGTCCACCGGCTGGTCGCCACGCAGCATCGGTGCTTCCTCGAGGAGCTGGGGCCCATCCTTGCCTCGGAGGGCGTCCGGCTCGTCCGACCCAAGGAGGTGACCGCGGAGCAGGAGCGCTTCCTGGAGGACTACTTCCGGCGAACGCTGATGCCCATCCTGACGCCGCTCGCGATCGATCCGGGCCACCCGTTCCCGCACCTGGCCAACCGCGCGCTCTGCCTCGTCGTCTCGGTGAGGCCGGCCACCGCCAGCGTCCTGCCGCACACGACGCTCACCGTGGTCCACATCCCGGGCCACGTGGTCCCGCGCTTCGTGCCGCTGCCCACCCCGTCCGGCCAGCACGCCTTCATGCTGCTCGAGGACGTGATCCGCCTGCATCTCCCCGCGCTGTACAACGGCTACGAGATCGTCTCCTGTCACGCGATCCGGGTCACCCGCGACGCCGAGATCGCGCTCGAGCGCCGGCGCGCGGTCGACCTGCTGACGAGCGTGGAGGCCGGCGTGCGCGAGCGGCGCATGGGCGACGCGGTCCGCCTCCAGTACGACGCCGACCTGCCCGCGCCTCTGCTGGCCACGCTGGTCGACGAGCTCGAGCTGGGCCCGGACGATCTCTACGCCGGCACCGGCTTCACCGCGTTCTCGGACCTCTTCCAGCTCTACGCGGCGGTGGACCTGCCTCGTCTCAAGGATCATCCGCTGCCCCCGCAGCCCCTGCCCGCCTTCGAGGGCGGCGCCGACATCTGGAGCGCGATCCGGAGCGGCGACGTGCTCGCCCACCATCCCTACCATTCCTTCGACGCGGTCACCCGGTTCGTGGGCGACGCCGCCGAGGATCCACGCGTCCTCGCTATCAAGATGACGCTCTACCGGGTCAGCCCTACCTCCCCGATCGCGCAGGCGCTCACCCGGGCCGCCGAGAACGGCAAGGAGGTGGCGGTGCTGGTCGAGCTGCAGGCGCGCTTCGACGAGGAGGCCAACATCCGGTGGGCCCGCGCGCTCGAGGAAGTGGGCGCACACGTCGTCTACGGCCTGCCCGGCTACAAGACCCACTGCAAGGCCTGCCTGGTCGTGCGCCAGGAGGCCGACGGCATCCGGCGCTACTGCCATCTCGCCACCGGCAACTACAACGTCCGTACGGGTGGTATCTACGGCGACTTCGGCCTCTTCACCTGCCGCGAGTCCATCGGCGAGGAGGTCACCGAGCTCTTCAACATGCTCACCGGCTACACGCGGCCCCGTCGGTTCCGGCACCTGGTGATCGCCCCCACCGGCATGCGCGACGCCTTCCGCGAGCGGATCCAGCGGGAAGCCGAGCACGCGCGACACGGCCGGCCGGGGCGCATCATCGCGAAGATGAACAGCCTGGTGGACCGCACCCTGATCGAGGAGCTCTACGCCGCGAGCCAGGCCGGCGTGAGCGTGGACCTGGTCGTGCGCGGGATCTGCTGCCTGCGCCCGGGGATCCCGGGCCTGTCCGACCGGATCCGCGTCATCTCGATCGTTGACCGGTACCTCGAGCACGCCCGGGTCTTCTACTTCCACAACGACGGGCGATCGGAGTACTGGCTGGCGTCGGCGGACTGGATGCCCCGGAACCTCGACAACCGGGTGGAACTGGCGTTCCCGCTCCTCGACCCTCGCCTGCAGTCCCAGGTCCGCGAGGTGCTCGAGGTTCAGCTGGCCGACACCGTCAAGGCCCGCGAGATCCAGATCGACGGCAGCTCGACGCGGATGCGGAACGCGAGCGCGCCCGGCGTGCGTTCGCAGGAGCGCCTCTACGACCTGGCCGTGGAGTCCCCCCGCGCGCTCGCCGCGGCTGAGCGCTCAGCCGAGCGATAGCACGTCGCGCAGGACCTGGTCGTGAGCCAGCGGATCTCCGGCCAGCAGGGCGATGGGCTCACCGCGATAGCCATCGGGATCGAGCGGGAAGAGCGGCCCCCCACGCTCGCTCGTGAGCAATCCACCCGCCTCGATCACCACCGGGGCCGCTCCCGCGATGTCCCAGAGGCTCGCCCGCTGATCGTGCACGAAGGCCAGCGCCCCCGTCGCCGCATAGCACAGGTGGAGCGCGGTCGAGCCCGTACGCCGGAGCCGGTACCGGGAGAGCCAGCGCTGAACGAAGTCGGGCGGTCCGTCACGATAGGGGCTCCGCGCGCAGAACAGCGAGCGGGCCGACAGCGGCGCCGGGGCCAGCCGCAGGGGCCGGTCGTTGAGCCACGCCCCGTGCCCCGCGAGACCCGTGAACAGCTGGCCGCTGAGGGGATCGTAGACCGCGCCACAGAACGGGCGGCCGTACCGGAGGACGCCCACCGACACCGAGAAGCCCGGCATCCCTCGGCCGAAGTTGTTGGTGCCGTCGATGGGGTCGACGATCCACACATGCGTGGCCTCGAGCCGCCGCGGGGGCGATGCCCCGTTCTCTTCGCCGAGCACGCCGTCCTCCGGGAAGGCGGCGGTGATCTCCTCGTCGAGACACGCCTGGATGGCGAGATCGGCGTCCGTCACCATCGAGTCGTCGGCCTTCCACGAGATCTGGGCTCGCGTCCAGTGCTCGAGCGCGATCCGGCCGCCCGCTCGCGCCAGCCGGGCCGCCGCCGCGAGCCGTACCACGCCGTCGCCCGACGGATCGCCGGATGGCTCGACGCGACTCATGCCACGCGCTCCCCCTGGCACCACACCCCGCGCACCGCCACCACGTCGCCGGCGACCCGGACCCGCACGAGGTCCGCGCGCTTGCCCGGGGCGATCGCGCCGCGATCGTCCAGGCCCACGCGCCGGGCGGGCGTGGCCGACACGGTGGCGATCGCGCGGGGCAACGACATGCCGTGGCGCAGGTGCAGCAGAAAGGCGCCGTGCAGGACGCTCGCCGGCACGTAGTCGGACGAGAGGACGTCGAGCCATCCGCGCTCGGCCAGCTCGGCCGCCGTCACGTTGCCCGAGTGCGATCGGCCGCGGACCAGGTTCGGCGCGCCGGCCAGCACCGCGAGCCCGTACTCGTGCGCGGCGCACGCCGCGGCCAGGGTGGTGGGAAACTCCGCGATCGCCGCGCCAGCCTGCACCGCCTCGTCGACGTGCGCCACGGTGGCGTCGTCGTGGCTGGCCACCGGCAGCCCGTGCTTGCGGCAGAGCGCGGTGATCGCGGCGCGATGGTCCTCCGCGTAGCGCGCCTGCTCCTCCAGCCGGCGCTGGACCAGGGCGTCGAGCTGCGCGTCGGTCAGTCCGTACCGCCCCTGGTTGTACTCGCGGTACTTGGAGACGTCGACGAACTGCCGCTGCCCCGGCGCGTGGTCCATCAGCGACACCAGCCGCACCATCGGGTCGCCGGCAAACGGGGCGAAGTCCTGCACGACCAGCTCGGTGCTCACCTCGCACCGCATGTGCAGGTAGTGATCCGCCCGCAGCAGGCCCGCCCGGCGAGCAGCTTGGATCGCCTCGACCAGCGGCCGGGGATCACGCGGCCGCTGCCCCGTGTCGACCAGGTAGCCGATGGCCAGGCTGTCGAGCACGGTGGTGATGCCGGCGCCCACGAGCTGGCTGTCGTACGCGAGCACCGCGGGCACCTCCGGCCAGTGGACGCCGGGCCGTGGGATCGCGTGCCGCTCCAGCACGTCGGTGTGGAGCTCTACAACGCCGGGCACCAGATAGTCGCCGTCGAGGTCGATGGCCGAGCGCGACGGCTGCGGACGCGGCTCCACCGCCGCAATCAGGCCGTCCTCCACCGCCACCGATCCGGTGAACGCGTCCTCCGGCGTCACGACCCGTGCGTTGACGAACAGCCTCATGCAGCCTCCGTATCGGCCAACGTCCGGACGCGCGTGGCCACCTCGGCACGAACCTGAGCGTCGTGCACGATGCCGAGCACGGCGGCGCCGCGCCGGCGCGCCTCCCGGATCAGCTCGACCACCGCGAGGCGGCTCGCCGAGTCCAGCGAGGCCGTGGGTTCGTCGAGCAGGAGGATGGGGTACTCGGCCACGAACACGCGGGCGACGTTGACGCGCTGCTGCTCGCCTCCCGAGAACGTCACCGGCGACAGCGTCCATAGCCGCTCCGGGATGCGGAGCCGCTCGAGCATGGCGCGGGCGCGGGCGAGGGCCTCGCTCGCCTCCACGCCTTGCGCGCGCAGCGGCGTCGCGACCACCTGGTCCGTCGGCACCCGGGGGATGACCCGCAGGAACTGGCTCACGTAGCCCAGGGTGTGACGGCGGACGTCGAGTACGAGGCGCGGCGCCGCGCCGACCATGTCGACCATCCGCTCCCGGTGGCGGACGAGGCTCTGGCCGGACTGGGCCAGGTAGTTGCCGTAGATCGAGCGCAGGAGCGTGCTCTTGCCGGCGCCGGAGGGATCGGACAGCACCACGCACTCCCCCGGATGCACGGACAAGCTCACCCCGGTGAGCACCGGCAGCCTCACGCCGCCCTGGACGTGCAGAGTGAACGACTTGGCGAGATTCCGGACGTCGAGCGCCGCCCCGCTCATGGCTGCAGCACCGAGGACACGAGAAGCTGCGCGTACGGATGCTGGGGGTCGTCGAGCACCTGGTCGGTGAGCCCGGACTCCACCACCTCGCCGCCCCGCATCACGAGCAGACGGTTGGCGAGGAGCCTCGCCACCGCGAGATCGTGGGTGACGATGACCGCCGACAGCCCGAGGTCGTCCACCAGGCCGCGGAGCAGGTCGAGGAGCCGCGCCTGGACCGAGACGTCGAGGCCTCCCGTCGGCTCGTCCATCAGGACCAGGCGCGGCTCCGTCACCAGGTTCCGGGCGATCTGCAGGCGCTGGAGCATGCCGCCCGAGAACGTCTCCGGGAGGTCGTCGATCCGGCTCTCCGCGATCTCCACCCGAGCGAGCCAGTCGAGCGCGCGGCCCCGCACCCGGCCGTAGTGCCGGGCGCCCAGGGCCATCAGCCGCTCGCCCACGTTGGCGCCCGCGGTCACGCCCATGCGCAGCCCGTCCCGGGCGTGCTGGTGCACCACGCCCCATTCCGTGCGCAGCAGGCGACGGCGCGCGGACTCGTCCAGGCGCCGCATGTCCACCACGCTCCCGTCGGCCTTCGTGTATCCCACCTGCCCGGCGTCGGCGGCCACCCGCCCGGACAGGCAGTTGAGAACGGTGGTCTTGCCCGAGCCCGACTCGCCCACGATCCCGAGCACCTCGCCCGACCAGAGATCGAAGCCCACGTCCCGGCAGCCCATCCGTCCGCCGTAATGCTTGCCGAGCCCCCGCACGCTGAGCAGTGGGCGGTCGTCCACGGTCGCGTTCACCGGCCAGGGATCGGATCGCTCGCCGCCCGACGGCGGGAGCAGAAGTCGGTATCGGAGCAGATGAAGAGCCGGCCGCCCTTGTCGTCGACGATGAGCTCGTCGAGGAACACGGACGTGGCGCCACACAGCGCGCAAGGACGATCCCAGTGCTCGATCTCGAACGGGTGATCGTCGAAGTCCAGGCTCTTCACCGATGTCCAGGGCGGCACCGCGTAGATGCGCTTCTCCCGCCCGGCGCCGAAGAGCATCAGCGCCGGGCTCCGGTCGAGCTTGGGGTTGTCGAACTTCGGGATCGGCGAGGGCCGCATCAGGTAGCGGCCGTCGACGATCACCGGATACTCGTAGGTCTGGGCGACCCGCCCGTGGCGGGTGATGTCCTCGTACAGCCGCACGTACATGACCCCGTACTCCTCGAGGGCGTGCATCTTGCGCGTCTCGGCCTCGCGCGGCTCGAGCCACCGCAGTGGCTCCGGGATCGGAACCTGGAACACCACGATCTGGCCCACCCGCAAGGGCGTCTCGGGAATGCGATGCCGCGTCTGGATCAGCGTCGCCGCCTCGGTCCGGGTGGTGGTGGCGACGCCGGTGGTGCGCTCGAAGAACTTCCGGATGCTCACCGCGTTGGTGGTGTCGTCCGCGCCCTGGTCGATCACCTTGAGCACGTCGGTGGGACCGATCACGCTGGCCGTCACCTGCACGCCGCCGGTTCCCCAGCCGTAGGAGAGCGGCATCTCGCGGCTGCCGAACGGCACCTGGTAGCCGGGCACCGCCACCGCCTTGAGCACGGCACGGCGGATCATCCGCTTGGTCTGCTCGTCGAGGTAGGCGAAGTTGTACCGGCTCATCGCGGCGCGGTCGAGCCGTGCGCAGCGCGGAGATCCCGGACCAGCACGAGCTCGGACTGGAAGTCGACGTAGTGGGGCAGCTTGAGATGCTGGACGAAGCCCGACGCCTCGACGTTGTCGGAGTGGCTCAGCACGAACTCCTCGTCCTGGGTCGGCGACGCCGGGTCTTCCCCCAGCTCGCGGCCGCGCAGGGCTCGATCGACCAGGGCCATCGCCATCGCCTTGCGCTCGGCCTGCCCGAAGGCGAGCCCGTACCCCCGCGTGAACTGGGCCGGCGCGGTGGCCGAGCCCTTGAACTGGTTCACCATCTGGCACTCGGTCACCGTGATCGTCGCGACCTCGATCGGGAACCCGACCTCCTCCGGCGCGAGCGTCACCGCGACCTCGCCCTGCCGGATCTCGCCCGCGAACGGGTGGTTGCGGCCATAGCCCCGCTGCGTGGCGTAGCCCATGGCGAGGAGGAACCCTTCGTCGCCTCGCGCCAGGTTCTGCAGCCGCACGTCGCGGGCGGCGGGAAACGTGAGCGGCTCGCGCGTGAGGTCGCCGACCGGCGCCTCCTCGCTCGCGGGAGGCTCGCTCTCGATCAACCCCTCGCGGTCGAGGAGGTCCATGACCCGCGGGACCGGGGCGGCCGCGTCCGCCTCCTCGGCCTGCATGGGCCCGGTCGGCGACTCCGCGCACAGGTGCGCCAGCTCGAAATCGAGCAGCCGGTGGGTGTAGTCGAACGTCGGGCCGAGGATCTGGCCGCCCGGCACGTCCTTGAAGATCGCCGAGACCCGCCGGCCGACGACCATGGCATCCGTGTCCAGCGGCAGGCTCACTCCGAGGCGCGGCAGCGTGGTCCGGTAGGCGCGCAGCAGGAAGATGGCCTCGATCAGGTCCCCCCGCGATTGCTTCACGGCCAGCGCGGCGAGCGCGCGATCGTACAGCGAGCCCTCGGTCATGACCCGGTCCACCGCGAGCGCGAGCTGCTGGTCGATCTGGGCCAGGCTCAGCTCGGCCACCGCCGGATCGCCACGGCGCTCCTCCGCCAGCAGGCGATGGGCGTTGTCGATGGCCCGCTCTCCCCCCTTCACCGCCACGTACACGGTCAGTTCTCCACGCGCGCGGTCCGTGGCAGTGCGGCCACCGAGGCACCCGCGGTGAGCAGCACGTCGACGCCTCTTGGAAAGAGGTCGTGATTGGCCCGCAGGCTCTCCCAGAACCGCGCGGGCAGCCCGTCCGCATCCAGCCGGCCTTCGGACTCGATGCCCGGTCCGGTCAGGCGGCGGCCCGCGCCGGCGGCGAGCGTGTGCGTCTGCACGATGACCGTCGCGGAGCGGTCGGGGTACTCGTCGGTTCCGGGATCGAAGCGGTCGAGGGCCGGCATCCTCGCGGCGTCGGCCACGACCGCGAAGCGGGCCCGCGCCGGGTCGTCCACGATCCGGCAGCCGCAGTGAAACCGCAGGTGCGCCACCACGTCCGCCCCCCGGCTCGCCGCATCCAGCCAGACCGGCGTCTCGAAGTCGACCAGGGCCAGGCATATCGCCAGGGTGGCCGGATGCAGCGGAGCCAGGACCGGCCTCGCCAGGCCGAGCGAGACCACGCGGCCCGGGTGCGACATGGCGTCGAGTACGCCGCGGAAGATGCGCTGGCTGTCCAGCACCGGGTCGGCCAGCCCGGGGCGCACGGGGCTACGCTTCTCCGCGGACCAGCGTGAAGAACTCCACCCGGGTGGCGCTTGCCCGGGCCCGTATCTCCCGGAGCCGCGCTTCGCGGGCGGCGAGGAGAGGCGCGACCAGCTCGGCCTCCAGGGTGGCGCGGGCGGCGGGGTCCTGGAGCATGGCGTCGAGCACCGCCGCGGTCTCGGCGTGGCGCGTGTCACGTCCGGCCACGTACGCGTGACCCACGCGACCGTCGTCGAGCTCCACCGAACAGCGGGTCACCGTCATCTCGCCGAGATTGAACGGCGCCCCGGTGCCACCGGCGCGGCCCCGCACCATCACGAGGCCGGTCTCGGCCGCGCGCAGCAGCCGGTAGGATGGCTTCGCCCGCAGCCGCTCCCAGGCCGCCGCGAGCGCCGCCGGCTCCGCCTGGGCCAGGGTGGACATCCAGCGCGCCCGGGCCAGGCCGGGTGCCGGCGCCCGGCCAAGCGCCCCCGCCGCGTCGCTCGCCGACATCGGTCGCTACTTCTGGGCCGCCAGCTTCTTCGAAGTTTCGTTGAGCTCGCGAATGACCTGGTACTTGGCGTCGTCGGCCGCCACGAAGCCGCCCAGCCACGCCCCGATCTCCTTGAAGGTCTCCGGCGACCGCGCCTTCATCGTGGTCAGCGACTCCGTGATCGCCGAGCGCAGGCTGGCCGGCATGTCCTTGCGCACCACGATCGGATCGTTCGGAATGAGCTTCGAGACCCAGATCACCCGCAGGGCGCCCCGGGGCACCTTGCCTTCCCGGGTGAGCTGGTTGAGGTCCGGGAGGTTCGTCGACGCCACCTCGACCTTCTTGTTCGCCACCGCCAGGATGGAGGCCTCGTGCGACCCGGAGAACGTCACCTTCGAGAAGTACTTCTTGGGGTCCACGCTCATCTCCATCATGAAGAACGTCGAGGGCACCAGGTAGCCCGAGGTGGAGTTGGGGTCGTTGAACGCGAACGTCTTGCCCGCCATGTCCTCGGGGCTGAACATGTCGGAATCCGAGTGCACGATCAGGCACGACCGGTAGCCCAGCGAGCCGTTGGCGAGCTGCAGCTGGGCGATCGGCTCCACGTTGGCGTAGTTGTTGTTCGAGGCCTCGACGTACGACTTCGGTCCCAGGTGACCGATCTCCGCCTTCTTGAACTTCAGCGCCTCGATGGTGCCCCGGTAATCGGTCGCGGTCACCGACTTGACCTTGACGCCGAGGTCCTTCTCGAGCTGCGCCAGGATCGGGCCCCAGCGCCGGGTGATCTCGGCTGCGTTCTCGGTGGAGAGCAGGGCGAACGTGATCTCCTTCGGCCAGCTCGGGTCCGCCGCCGGAGCCTGTGTCACACCGGCCATCATCGTGAGCAGCGCCAAGGTCAGCACGCGCATGAGTCGCATCGGACGCCTCCTTGCCCTAGATCGCCGCGCGCCGGATGCGCGCGGAGATCACGTCGGTGCACATCACCATGACGACGATCAACAGGATCACCGTCGCCGCCTCGCCGTCCTTGAAGGACCGGATCGTGTCCCAGAGATAGAAACCGATGCCCCCGCCGCCGACCATGCCGATCACCGCGGCGGACCGGATGTCGGACTCGAAGCGCAGGAGCACGTAGGAGAGGAAGTTGGGCAGGACCTGGGGCACCACCCCGAAGGCGATCACGTGCAGCCGGCCCGCCCCCACCGCGGTCACGCCCTCCGCCTGGCCCGGATCGATGCCTTCGATGGTCTCGCTCAACAGCTTGCCGAGCACGCCCCCGGTGTGGATGCCGAGCGCGAGCATGCCCGCGAAGGGCCCGAGCCCCACCGCCGTGACGAACATCAGCGCGAACACGAACTCGTTGACCGCCCGGAGCACGTCCATGGTGCGGCGGGCCGCGAAGTACACCAGAGGATGCGGGCTCAGGTTGCGCGCCCCCAGCAGGCCGAGCGGGATCGAGATGACCAGGGCCATCAGCGTGCCCCACAGGGCGATGCAGATCGTCACCACGCACTGCCACGAGTATTCGCCTATGTGCGCAAACGACGGGTGGAGATAGCCCTTCAGAAAGACGCCGATGTTCCCCACATCGCGGAGCAGCTCGAGCGGCCGCAGCTCGATGACCCGGGCGGCCATCCCGAACACCACTGCCAGCGCGAGAGTCGCGAGCAGGGTCCGACCGAGATCGGAGCGACGCGGAGGAGCCTGTGGCGGTGGCCCACCCAGGATGCCCGCGAGCGGTCCCGTCAACTCGCCACCAGGGCGGGCTCGGGTAGCCGCGCCATCTCGGGGGCATCACCCCCCGGCTCGGGAATCGCGCCGAAGATCTCCCGGATCGCCGTATCGTCAAGGTCGCGGGCCGGGCCGTCGAACACCAGCCGGCCCGCGCGCAGACCGAGGACCCGATCCGCGTATCGCCGCGCGTACTCCACGTGATGGAGCGTGGAGACCACGGTGAGACCCGCAGCGGACGAGATGCGACGCAGCGTCTCCATGACGAGCGCGCCGTTCATCACGTCGAGGCTCGCCACCGGCTCGTCGCCCAGGATGAGGCACGGCTCCTGGGCCAGCAGCTTCGCGATCGCGACCCGCTGCTGCTCGCCGCCGGACAGCGTGTCCGTGCGTTGCCAGGCGCGGGAGAGGAGGCCGACGTGGTCGAGGCAGGACAGGGCCGTGTCGCGCTGAGCGCGCCCGAACACCCCGAACAGCGCGGCATACCGCCGCCAGCCCCGCGCGTGGGGCAGGCGCCCGATCAGAACGTTGTCGAGCACCCGGAGGCGCTTGACGAGATTGAACTGCTGGTAGATGACACCGACGCGCGTCCGGTGCGCGCGAAGCGCCCGCCCGGTGAGTGGCCTCAGGTCCTGGCCTCCCATGCGGATCACCCCCTCGGTGGGTACGATCGCCCGGGAGAGGCAACGGAGCAGCGTGGTCTTCCCCGCGCCCGACCGGCCGACAATGGCTACGAATTCACCGGGACGGATGCAGGCCGACACCCCGTCGAGGGCCATCTGGGAGCCAAATCGACGCCCGACCCGCTCCAGGATCACCACCGGCGAGGTCGTGGCGCTCATCTCGCAAAGAGGCTAGCCGAGCCCTGTTGCAGGCCGATGACCGACCCGTGAAGGTTCGGTAACCTGGTGGGCGTCGCGCCTCAATCCTGATCGCGAGCCCGGCTCCGGGCGCCGAATGCGAGACTCCAGAGCAGCCCGTCGCGCACGCCCGCCGTGCACACCGTGAGGTCGGCACTCTGGCCGAACAGTGCCATCAGCTCCTCCAGGACCAGGATCCCGGCCAGGATGGTATCGGCCCGCTCGGCCTTGAGGCCTCGCACGTGGTGACGCGAGTCACTGGGGACACGCTCGAGCCGGCTTCGGATCTCGGCGAGGTCCGATCGCTGCAGACGCAGTCCGTGCCGGGATCGGTCGTCGGACCGCATCGCCAGATGCATCTGGCCGACCGAGCGCACGGTGCCACCGAGACCGACGAGCCGATCCGCCGCTCTGCCGGACGGAAACACCTGCAGGAGCAGATTCCGGACCTCCCCGCGCAGCGCGCGCATCTCGTCGTCGGTGGGCGGGTCTCCCTCCAGGAATCGGCGGGTGAGTCGGATGGCGCCCAGCGGCAGGCTCGCCGACCAGCCGATCTGCCTGGCGCGAATTCGGGTCAGCTGCAAGCTGCCGCCACCAAGATCGGCCACCACCCCGCTGCGAATCGGGAGGGTCCGAAGAGCGGCCTCCGCCCCGAGGCGCGCCTCCTCACCGCCAGTCAGGACGCGCAGGTCGACACCTTCGCGATCGCGCAGGCCGTCCAGGAGCAGAGCGCGGTTGGTCGCCTCCCTGACCGCGGCCGTCGCGATGGCCAGCACGCGAGGCGGCTGTCCATTCCCGACCCGACGAAGGAACTGACGGACGGAGTCGAGCGTCGCGTCCACCGCTTCCCGGCGCAGCCGCCCGGATGGGCCATCACCCAGGCGAGTCTGAACTCGCTCCTTTCGAAGAACGTAGAACCCCTGTCCCTCGACGACCCTCACCAGCAAGAACCTCGAGGCATTCGATCCGAGGTCCAGGAGAGCGACGAGCTCCGCCCGCCCGGTGCCATGCTGGCTAGGCACCTCACGGCTAGCAGCGGCCGCGGACTTTTGTCGACCGTCGAGTCGATGCCCGTGGTGGTACGAGACTGTTCGCGCCTGATTCTCGGTCCGCCTCAATGGCTCCTCCGGAGTTGTCCACCGTCATCCCACGCAGTCCAATCACGCGTCGTCGTAGCCGAATCACACTGAGGAAGTCGTGTTATCCACACGATACCTTCCTGGCCGTTACGGTGACATTACCGGACGATAAACATTGCGTTGCAACGCCGGTCGTCAGGCGGCTATTTCACGACCGACCGGGGCTCCGAGGCCTGACGAAGCGGCACGGACCCTGGTCGGGCAGGGGCGGCCTCCAGTTGAGTGCCCGCAATGTAGAGAATGGTCTCCAGGATCGGAAGCAGAACCCAGTCCTCGTGAGGAAAGCGCGCCAGCAGGAAGACGCCCCAGATCGTCAGCACCGCCCCCACATACTGGGGGTGGGCGAGAACCGAGAAGGGGAAGTCCCGGCACCAGGGCACGTCGTACCCGAGGCGGTCACCGAAGAAGGTCCCGACCCGGCCCAGACGGTAGAACACCAGAGTGCTGAGGCCCTGACCCAGGAGGATCAGGCCGCCCCCGACGCTGGCCGCGAGGCCGGATGCGACGCCGGGCAGACCGCCGCCGAGCGCGACGCACCAGCCAAGGAACACCGCGCCCTGCACGAGCTTGAAGATCACGAACAGCATGCGGACGATGGCGATCGGCGACCCGAGTCCGGCGATCACCGGCCGGCCGCACCATCGCCGGAACGACCCTGGGGCGCGCGAGATCCACACATAGCAGGCCCGCTCCACACTCAGCCCGAGGGCCGCGGCGATGAGCAGGAACCAGACACTCATGGCCGAGGCCCTCGCCGTCCTCCATCCGGAGTCAGCGGGCGCTCAGGAGCGCCGCAGGTAGCGGGGCGAATAGGCCGCGATATCGGTGAGCGGATCGGTCACCAGCTTGACGACCCAGACGAGGGCCAGCCAGAGGTTGTGCGCCCACACGAGGTAGAGCACCCGGCCGCCCACCACCGCGAGGGTCCAGAAGAACCACTCCCGCGCAACCGTCGCCATCATCCCGGCCAGGACCTCCCCCGTCCACGCTGGGGCGAGCAGCAGGTGCAAGGCCGGGATCGCGAGGTAGACGCCCAGGATCAGCGACTTGTTGCGCGTGTTGAAGCCCAGCAGCAGCGCCTCCTTGTCGTGGCAGGGCGGCTCCAGGATGGCGTGCCCGAGCTGGCGGAGGAAGAGAGCGGCCAGCCCCGCCCACATCGCGCTGGTGAGATCCCAGAAGGCGAGCACGTAGCAGCCGATGAACACGCTCGAGCTGATGATGTGGAAGAGCTGGTTGGTCAGATCGCTGTGAGAGGCGTGGTGATCGTCCTTCTTCCGTCGCATCACTTCGGCGTAGAAGGTCCGCAGCGGACGCGGTACCTGCACCAGGCTGCCCAGCACCTCTCGCACGAGCATTCGTCGCATGGTCCGTTCCCTCCCTGGCTGCTCGACCGCGGTCAGCCACCACCCATCGGCCTGCATGGCGTGCGCCGCGGCGAGCAGCTTCGTCTGGAGATCGTCGTAATCCTTCTCGGTGAAGTCCATGTTGGACAGGCAGCGCCCGGTACCGACCCAGCTCAGGGTCACCCCCTGGGCGCGCAGGTAGTACTGGAGCAGCCAGTTGTAGCGGCCCGGCTCGCCGAACAGCACCGTCCACACGGTGCCCATGTGCACCACCCGGAGCGGCAGCGCGTCGGCGGCCAGCTGTCGGTTCGTCGACCGGACCCATCGCGCGCAGCGCCCGTTCATCTCCGCGTACTCGCCCGGGGTGGTCGGGTCGGCCAGCCAGCGGAGGAACTCGTTCATCGTGCCCATGATCACGGGATGGCCGGAGAAGGTCCCGATGACGTACGCGATCCGCATCGGACGCTCCGGATCGAAGCGTCGCATCAGCGCTCTCGTGCCGCAGACCACTCCGATCGGCATCCCACCGGCCACCGTCTTGCCGTACACCACCATGTCCGCCGCCACCCCGAAGTACTCCTGGGCTCCGCCCGGGGCGAGCCGGAAGCCGGTGTAGACCTCGTCGAAGATCAGGGGGACGTCGGCCTCGCGGCACACGGCTCGTAGCCGTCGCAGCCATTCGGCATAACGCTCCGAGCCCTCCTCGGTCCGCCGCACGTCGCTGGTGAGCAGGACCGCGTCGCTCGGCGGCGGCGAGTTCGGATGAAACGACTGCACCGGGTTGACCAGCACCGCCGCGATCTCCCGCGCCCGCCGGCGGATCACCTCGAGCGAGGCCGGGTGCAGGTCCTTGAGGGTCAGACAGTCGTCCAGGGGCCGCTCGCTACCCAGTCCCGGCTGCACCCCGTCCCACCAGCCGTGGTAGGCGCCCGAGAAGCAGACGATGAGCCGGCGTCCGGTGTTGAACCGCGCCAGGCGGACCGCCGCCATCACCGCCTCGGTCCCGCTCATGTGGAACGACACCTCGTCGAGCCCGGAGATCCGGCGCAGCCGTGCGATGTTGTCCGCGGTCACCGGATGCAGAGGACCCAGCACCGGACCGAGCTCGCGCACGCGATCGAGCCCGCGTGCCATCCACTCCTTGTAGCGGCCGAAGCCGGCGACGTTCACCCCGTACGACCCGCCGACGTCGAGGGTCGAGTGGCCATCCAGATCCATCAGGCGCGGGCCGTCCGACACGGTCACCACCGAGCAGAGCTCGAAGCGCTCCCGCATGACGCGGGCGAAGGGAAACGGCACGCGGTTGGCGTCGGTGAAGCGGAGGTCGGAGAAGCCCGGCCCCACCTCCGCCGCCCACGCCCGGGACCTCGGATACGCCGCGCGCAGGCTCGCGGCCAGTCTCTCGAGCCCCAGCCGCCGGCGCGCCGCCCAGGACTCGCCGGCCCCGTCGGCCCGGAAGAATTCCGCGTCCGAGTAGCTGCGCGGCTTGACCCAGTAGGCGAGCCGGCGGGAGAGCGCCGGGGTCAGCGAGCGCGCCCGGAGCGTCGTGAGAGCCACCATCACCCGCCGACCGACCACGAGGAGCGCGGCGGCGAGACCGAGCAGCACCACCACGTCAAGCGCGGACGGCGCGCACCCCGGCGACGCGCTCGTTCCCAGACACGTCATCGAAGGACCCCACGGAGCACTCATCGGTAGCTCCCTTCTCCGGTCCGCGCCGGACCGGCACTCCTCGAGGCCCGGCCGATATCGAAGAGCATCCGTTCAAAACGATCCACCACTCGATCCCAGCCCAGGTGGGTGACCGATTCGCTCACGCTCTCCTGCATCCGGCGCAGGCTCTCCGGGAACTGCGCCAGCGTCGCCGCGGCCCCCACGAACGCGCCGGCATCGCCGAGGGGTACGAGAACACCCGTCCTCCCCGACCTGACGTGCTCGCGCGCCGCCGCATAGTCGAAGGCCACGACCACGAGGCCGCTGGCCAGCGCTTCCAGGGTGACGTTGCCGAATGTCTCGGTCTCGCTCGGGAAGAGGAAGACGTCCGCGGAGGCGAAGTGCCCGGCGAGCGGCTCCCCGCTCAGCATGCCGGTGAAGAACAGATCCGGGTGGGCGCGCTCGAGTCCCCGCCTCAGCGGCCCGTCGCCCACGACCACGAGCCGGCACGGCGGGTGGTGCCGCTGCATGGCTCGATATGCCTCGATCGCGAGCCGGATATTCTTCTCTGCGGCGACTCGACCGACGCAGAGCGCGACGATCTCGTGCTCGGCCACGCCCCACGACCGTCGGAGCGATGCGCTCCGCCGCGCCGGCCTGAACAGGGTGCCGTCCACGCCGCGCCCGAGCACACTGACGTTCCGGAAGCCCCGGCCGCGCAGCTGGTCCCGGAGATCCCTCGTCGCGACCACGGTGCCGGTCGCGCGGTTGTGGAAGTGGCGGAGGTACCGCGCGACGAAGGCCTCGGCCCATCCGATGTGATAGTGCCGCGCGTAACGATGAAAGTTGGTGTGAAAGCCGGCCAGCACCGGCAGGCGCAGGCCGCGGGCCGCACGCACCGCCGACCACCCGAGCGGACCCTCCGTGGCCACATAGACCGCGTCCGGCGGACGCCTCAGCCAGCGCCGGCGGAGCACGGCGCCCGCCGGCAGGCCCAGCCGTACCGCCGCGTATCCGGGCAGCGCCAGGCCAGGCACCAGGGTCACGTCCGGGTGGGTGGAGGGATCTCCGGAGTCACCGGGCGGGTCCACCCCGGGCTGACGCGGTCGCACCAGCGAGACGCGATGGCCGCGGGCCCGCAGGCCGCTGAGCAGGTGACCGAGCGTGAGCGTCACCCCGTTGATCTCGGGTTGGAAGGTCTCCGTGACCACACACACGTCCAGCGTCTCACCGGGACAAGGCGGATACTCCGGCTTCACCTCGGGACGTCGCAGCAGATCGAGCATCGGTCGGCCTCCTTGCGCGTCGGCATAGATGGCGCCACGAGACGATTCTCCCGACCACGCCCCGAATGTCGCCCATGAAGAGTCCGCGACCGAATGGTTGCTCCATGATGTCGCCCGAGCAGGCGCCCGCCGGGCGCGTCACACACTCGTCAGCTCCATGTGACGCCGGCGTCACCGGCCCGCGCTACCGTACGAGCCCACGGTGCTCCATGACTGCCGCAGACCTCCTCGCCGATCTCGACTCGAGCTCCGGCCTGGCCCGCCTGGTGAAGCGTGTGTCGCTGGACCGGCTCCCGTGGGTCGTGGTGCCGAGTGCCGGGCTGAGGGAGTGGCAGGGGCGGGATCCGCAGGCGTGGGCCAAGGTCTCGGCGTGGCTGGCCGAGCAGGGAGTCGCAATCGTCCGGATCTGATGCCCGTGTCACGAAACCTTCGCCTCCTGGCGATCGGGCGGCAACTTCCTCCCGCTACCCTGGACCCATGAGATCGACCTCCTATCGGCGAGTTCTCGTGCTCCTGGATGGCAGCCCCGCCGGCGAGCGTGCCCTGCGGTGGGTGCGTGAGCTGGCACGCGGCACCGACTGCGTCGTGCATCTATTGATGGTGACCAACCCGGCCCGATCCGTCCGTGATGGGGGCCGGGTCGTGGCCTTCGTCGACCAGCTCGAGGACGCGGCCCGCCACGCCGCCCTGGCCTACCTCGATCGGGCTGCCACGGGGCTGCGTGAGGACGGGCTGGTCGTCGAGACCCATGCGCTAGCCGGTCGGCCGCTCGAGGTCGCCTGGGCCACCGCGGATGCGCTGGCCGCCGATCTCGCTGTCCTCAGCGTGACCGACCTCCCCGCCGACGTGGCGCGCTCGGCCCGGCTCCCGATCCTGGTGACCGGTCCCGGGTGCCTGCGATCGGCGTAGAAAGGATCCAATGAAGCTCAAGGCTCTTCTCAAGACACCCGCTATAACCGTTCAGGACGACATGCTACTCTCTGAAGCCCGAGCGCTCATGTGCCGCCACAGTGTCCAGTGCCTGCCCGTGCTCCGTCGGACCGAGCTGGTCGGGATGATCACCGCCCTCGATCTCGACGCCGCGGGCCCGTCGAGCGTGGCCGAGATCCGCCGCCACGACTGGTGTGATGCCATGACCCGGGTGACGGTGGCCGACGTCATGTCACGACGACCTCTCGTCCTGACCGCGGAGACCCCGATCGCGGACGCGGCCCGCCTGGCCCGGAGCAGCGGCGTCGATGCCTTCCCCGTGCTCGACGCCGGCGTCCTGGCCGGTGTCGTCACCCGCAGCGACCTGCTGGCGGTGCTGGGCGGACTTCTCGGGCACGCTCACCCGGCCGGTCTCGGCCACATCCTCGCGGCCACGAGTCTGCGCTCAGGGTTGGGCGGCGCGCTCGGTGAAGCGCTCCGGCTCGCTACCGCGTCCGGGGCGGTGCTCACGGCTCTCCACGTCCTGCCGCTTGACGGCCGGCTGCCGAGCGTGGAGGGAGCGACGGCCCAGGACGTCGGACGCATCGAGCGGGCGAGACAGGGGATCGCCCGCGCGGCGCTGGCCTCGATGTGCGACGCGGGGCGCGCCCACGAGGTGGCCTGCGACGTCGGCGAGGGTGCGGTGGCTCCCGAGATCGCGCGACGGGCCGCCGAGCTCGACTCCGACCTGATCGTGGTCGGCAAGACCACGCCCCGAGGCTGGCGGAAGCTAGGTGGGCGCCGCACGATCGCCGATCAGCTCGTGAGCTTGGCGCCGTGTCCGGTGCTCGCAATCCCCCGTGAGCCGAGGAAGCGAGCGGACCATGCGAGTCGCTGATCGCATGCGACGGCCCGCGGGAGCCCTCGATCCCCGTGACACCGTCTCGCGGGCGGCGCGCCTTCTCGGCCACCAACAGAACGGCGACGGGATCCCCGTCGTGCGTGGATCCACGCTCGTGGGCGTGCTCGACAAGCAACACGTGGCCCGGGCCCGCCCGTCCGCTGCCACCACCCTCACCGTGGGTGAGATCGAGGGGCGGTTGTCCCAGGTAGCCGTGGGACAGATCCTTCCGCCCCATTTCGTCGCGGTGGGCGCTCGCACGCCGCTCAGCGAATCGGTGCGCCTCATGAGGGCCCGGCATCTGTCACTCCTGCCGGTCACACGGGGCGATGAGCTGATCGGTGTGCTCACCGAGAACGCCCTGCTCGATCTCCTCGTCGAGATGCTCGCGGATCGATCCGATGCGGCCCAGCCCGAGGAGCGCGGCCCTTGAAAATCGTCGCGGTCTCGGACAGCCACCTCGCGCCTGCGTCCGGACCGAGGCGCTCCGCGGTAGACCGGTGCCCGCGGCCCGGACGCCCGACCGTGGCCCTTTACCAGGACGCCTAAGCGCGCGCGGAAGCCCCAGCCGGGACGTCACACACCTCCCACGGCTGGCGACCGAAGCATGCTTCGATCAGGTCCCGGTAGACGGGGAGGCCCGGCACGCGTGCTCGAGGCTCTTTGGCCGCCTCGTCCCATCGGCGCATGGCAAGCACGTCGGGCAGCCACGCTTGGCGCTCGAGCTCCCGCCGGCTCTCCTGGTCGAGGGTGCCACCCTGGCGAATCCAGGACCGGAGCGATCCGAGGGATAGGCTCTCGGCGTAGGTGCGATCGACGGTGCACAGATACCGCTTCGCCATCACGTGGTATTCCACCAGCCACGCCACTTTCGCCGGTACGAACGGGCGCAGGAAGCGCGCCGCCCACAGACCGTGGTGGGTGACCGGCGACTCCTCCGCGTCGCTGACCAGGTGCCCGACGTCGTGGAGCAGCGCGGCCAGCACCACCTCGTCGGTAGCCCGGAAGGCGCGGGCACGCGCCGCGCATTGCAGGGCGTGATCGAGCGCGGAGACCGCCTCGTCGCCCCACCGCATCGCTCCCCGCTTGACGAGCAACCCCGCGATGTTCAGCTCACGGTGGGCCACGGCGGGCTCCTCTCCGCTCGGACCCCGGCCCTGGATCGCGGCCCAGGACCGCGCGGGCCACCTCGCCCATGCGCATCCGCTGCTCCATCGCCCGCCGCCTCAGCCAGCCGAATGCGGCCGGCTCCGAAAGGCCGTCGCGGGTCATGAGCCGCGCCTTGGCTTCCTCGACCACCGGCCGGTCCGCGAGCACCCGTCGCAGGCGGCGCAGCTCCCGGAACCGCGCGATGGCAATCTCGAGCGTCGGACGGAGTTCCTCGGGGCGCAGCGGCTTCAGCAGGACGCCCATCACCCCCGCGATCCGACCGGG
>Ga0335085_10002844_pt1 | contig 31424 bp, 27 predicted proteins | sample Lox_Sample_45_FD_206712 | JGI IMG/M metagenome (GOLD analysis project Ga0335085, IMG submission 206712) | Soil microbial communities from Loxahatchee National Wildlife Refuge, Florida, United States - Lox_Sample_4.5 | ecosystem: Environmental > Terrestrial > Soil > Wetlands | place: USA... | reverse complement strand
CGGTTCCCGCGTCACCGCGGGAACCGCCGCCCGGGCCACGACAGGCCCCGGGGTGGGGCGTCCTGTCGGCCAGTCATCCTGCCGGGTCCCTCCTCAGCCGATCGGCGTCGAGCTGTTCACGTTCTGCTTGGTGATCAGCTTGACCGGCACGCCAAGGTTGGCCGGCAGCGGGAGGTGCTGCTTGGTGATCAGGTCGTAGGCCGCGTCCACCAGCATCTTGCCGGACAGCAGGAAGTTCGGCTGCGGGCTGTTGAACACCGTGCCGGCCCGGATCGCGTTGAAGGATTCCTCGCTGCCGTCGGCACCGGAGATCAGGATCCCGGACTTGCCCGAGGACCGGATGACCGATGCCGCACCCACGGCCGAGTTGTCGCTGAACGTGAACAGCGCCTGCATGGTCGGGTACTTGGCCAGGATCGCGGAGGTGGCGCTGGCATAACCGGCCGGGTTGTCCTGGGGGGCGTCGATCTCACCCAGGTAGTGCAGGCCGAATTTGGCGGCCCAGTATTTCGTCCGCGCCGCGTAGTACTGCAGCAACTGGACCGGGGCGGCCAGGCCCATTTCCACGAAGCGGGCACCCGGCTTGGCCTCGGCGATCGACTTCACCCGGAGGTAGGCCTCGGTGTCCGACATGTGCAGCATGTTGGTGGAGTAACCGGGGATCCGCGGGTCGTTGGCCGCGACCGGGGCGCTCTGGCCGAGCACGTAGATGCCAGCCGCCTTGGCCTTCTGCAGGCTCGGGGTGAGCGACGAGGCGACAATGGGGAAGACAATGATGGCCGAGACCTTCTGGGCCACTAGCTGGTTGAAGTTGTTCACCTGGGTGGTCGGGGTGACCTGGTCATTGAGCGCGATGAAGCCGCAGCCGAGCCGTTTCGCCTCCGTCTGGGCGGCGTCCTGCTCGGCCTTCTGGGCGGGCACCGACTCGATGATGTCCTGATAACCGATCGTGCATTTGGTGCCTGACTTGATCGTGGGCGACCCCAGCGTCTGATAGTGCTCTTCCGGGCCGGAGTAGGGAATGTTCCGGGTCTGGGTGGTGGTCGTCGTGGTGTTTCCGGTGGATGCGGACTGACCGCTACTGCACGCGGAGAGAGCCAGGGCCGCGATAGCTGTTACGCTTAGCGCGCTGGCCCGAATCGCTTGCCGCCTCACATATCCTCCCCAAACTTATGTCGCCCTTGATACAAGTTGGAGTTACCATACGGTGGCCGGTCTTTAAGTCGAACAGTTTGCTCAGATAGTTCTCGTGTGCAGAACCCCGGTTGGCCGGGCCACCACCGGTCAGTCCGAGATCCTGGCTATGACCTGGGTCGATGACTCAATCTCGGCGAACAGCCGGAGCGTCGTGATGGCATCCTCGTGAGCCTGAGCTGAGGCCGCCGCACAGCAATCCTGCAGCACGGAAACCGCATAGCCACGGTCGGTGAACTCGAAGACGGCCGCTTCGACGACCAGCCTGGTCGACACACCCGCGATAAAAATGTGCGCGTCATCGGGCGGCGGGAGCAGTTCGCCGATCGGGGTGGCTGAGAAAGCCCCGAGGCCGCCCCGGTAAAACACGGTGTCGCCGTCCTGCGGGGCAACTTCCTCGTGGAATCGCGCGCCCCACGATCCGATCTGCAGGCGGCCCGCAGACTCGCTATCCGCGAACAGCGGAACGCTCCGGTTTAGCCCGTCGTAGCTTTCGTTATAACCGCTTCCGATGTAGCACACCGGTACGCCGCAGGTGCGGGCCGACGCGAGCACCGCGGCGGTATTGGCGAGCACCCCGCGCGCGCGGACCACTGCCGCGTTGCCCCGGGCCCCGATGTGGCCGTCCGGGTGAACGATCTCGTTCTGCATGTTGAATACCGTGACCACGGGACGCACCAGCTAGCTCCCCTCGAACTGGAAAAGGGCCAGCCCGGCGTTCAGGTCGGACACGACGACCAGGCCCTCCGCGCTGACGATGAGATCCGCGCTCTGCGGGACCAGGGCGTGGCCGGCCCGCGGGTCGACGTTCCGGGCCGGTGGGGGTGGCACCCCGAAGCCGACCTCAGTGATCTCATGTGAGCTGGAGATGTCGTAGACCCGCACGCCAGCGTTCTGGTAGGTGGCGAAGATTAGGTTCTCGCTCTGCCACGTCCCGGGCCGGTTCTCGTGCAAGTTATGCGGCCCGAACACTCCGCCGAGGGCCCGGAAGTCCTGCTCGCCCGGCTCCGGGAACGCGCCGATCACCCGTGGCTCATTCTGGCCGGCCGTGTCCAGCAGCCAGATCCGCCGCTGCCCATCGGCTCCGTGCTCCTGGACCGCCTCATCAGCCAGGACCACCAGCTGGCGACGCGGGAGCGGGAGGGTGGTGTGGGTATTGCCGCCGTGCCACGCGGCTGGGGCCAGGCTGCCCGCCGGCCGCGGCTCCGCCGCGCCGACGTCGGTGATGTGCAGTCCACCGGCCCGCCATGCACCGTAGGCCAGCGTCCCGTCCAGGATCGCGTGGTGCAGGCCGAGCCGGCCTGCACCTGGCTGGCTCATCTCCGCCGGGGCCCAGTGACCACCCAGCCGGGGCAGCGCCGGGTCGGACATGTCGAGCACGGTGAGGATGAAGTCGCTCTGCCCGGGAAGCATGGCCGAGGCGGTGGCAAGTCCGTCGCCGGCCCACCACAGCCGGTGCACGCCGAAGCCGGGAATCGGCAGGAAGCCGGCCTCGGCCGGCCGCGCCGGGTCGGACACGTCGTACACCCGGACACCGGCGCTGTACTCGCCCATGCCGCTGGTGTCGGCACCGCTGCCCAGCTGGGCACCGAAGTAGTGCGCCTTGTCCCGGTACTTCTGGGTGGCCGAGTCGTCAGCCTCGTTCGTCACGAGCAGGATGCCGTTGCTGAGCTGGCAATGCAGCGTCTTGGTTCCGGGCGGCGCGGGCACGTGCGCGACCGGCCGGGGCCGCCGTGGGTCGCGCACGTCGACCACGCTGAACCCGCCGCTGAACGGATGGGTCACGAACGCGTGGCCGCGCTCCAGCATGACCTGCAGGGAGTCGGGCCGCCCGGCCAGGCCGCAGGTGGACAGCAACTCCATCCGGCGGCTGGCCGTGGCCTGCTGCGCTGGGCGCGCCGCGTCGCTCACCCGAACCTCATGTTCACGCTCTTGAGCTGGGTGTAGGACTCGATCTCGCCCAGATCCTCGTCCCGCCCGACACCGCTGTTCTTCACCCCACCGAACGGCGCCCCGATGAAGTGCCGGGACGTCTCGTTGATCCACACATAACCGGCTTCGACGTCGCGGGAGAACGCGATCGCCGTGCGCAGATCCCGGGTGAACGCGCTCGCCGTCAGGCCGTACTCGACGCTGTTGGCGATGGCGACCGCCTGGCCGTAGTCGGCGAACGGGATCGCGGCCAGGACCGGCCCGAAGATCTCCTCGGTGGCCAGCCGGCCCGCCGGGTCGACGTCGGCGAACAGCGCCGGGCTGACAAAGTTACCCGCGGCCAGCTCACCATCGGTCAGCCGCTGGCCACCGGTCACCAGCCGGGCCTGCTCGCTCTTCCCGATCTCGATATAGGACAGGACCTTGTCCAGTTGCGGCCGGCTGACGATCGCGCCCAGGTCGCTGGCCGGGTCGAGAGGCGGCCCGGCCCGCATGGCGGCGATGCGCTCGCCCACCCGGGTGACGAAATCCTGGTAGCAGTCCTGGTGCACGAGCAGCCGCGACGTCGAGCCGCAGGACTGGCCCTGCCAGGTGAAGTTCATGCCACGAATCGCGCCCTCAACGGCTAGGTCGAGATCGGCGTCCGGGAAGACCACGATCGGGTTCTTACCGCCCAGTTCGAGCGTCACCGTCTTCACCCCGGCCGCAGCGGCCGCGGCCTGAATGCGGCGCCCGGTGGCGGCGCTGCCGATGAAGGAGACCCGTGGGATACCCGGGTGGCGGACCAGCGCGTCCCCCACCTCGGCGCCCAGCCCAGTCAGGACCTGCACCACCCCCGGAGGGAACAGCCGCTGCAGGTCATCGGCCATGGCCAGGGCCGACAGCGAGGTGAACTCCGACGGCTTCAGGATCACCGTGTTGCCGGCCACCAGGGGCGCGGCCAGCTTGGTCGCGGCGAACATCAGCGGGTGGTTGAACGCGATGATCCGGGCGACCACGCCGAACGGCTCGTACACCGTGTAGTGCAGGCGGCCCGGGGTTTCCGGCATGGTCCGGCCGCGGACCTCCAGGGCCAGGCCGGCCAGGTACCTGATCTGGCTGGTGGCCAGGCCGATGTCATTGCGCATCTCGTGCAGCGGGCTGCCGTTGTCCACCGAGTCGAGCCGGGCCAGCTCCTCACCTCGCTCGGCGACGGCGTCGGCGAACGCGAGCAGCGCAGCCGCCCGCATCTGAGGTTCGGTGGCCCGCCAGCCGGGCGCCGCTCGCTTCGCGGCGGCCACGGCCACCTCGACGTCCTGCTCGGCACACCGGGGGATGCGCCCGATGACGGTGTTGGTCGCGGGATTGACGACGTCCAGGGTGGCGCCGGAGACCGCGCCGACGCGTTCGCCATCCACCAGGGCCAGGCTCGGAATGGGTTCCACCGGCTGAGATTACATCCGCATGTCCCGTTTTCCAGATCTCAGGCTATTCATATTCTGTTTTGCAGAATCAATTGCCCGCGCTGACTGCTAGCCACCCAGGGCCGCGTAGCCGTCTGCGCGGACCCGCACGTCCACCAGGACGCAGTGGCCGGATCGGACGGCGGCCACAGCCTGAGCCAGGGCGGCGGGCAGGGCCGCGGGGTCTGTCACCTGGCCGGCCTGCCAGCCGAGGGAGCGGGCGAGCGCGGCCAGGTCCGGATCTGGGTCGGAGATGGACTGGCCGATCCAGGAGTTCCGGGCCGGGCGGTCACGACGGTGGGCGACCCGGGTCTGGTGGACGACGTCGTTGTAGTAAGACGAGTTGTTCGCCACCACGATGAGCAGCGGGAGCTGGTAGTGGGCCGCGGTCCAGATCGCGGTCCCGCCCATCAGGAAGTCGCCGTCACCCAGGACCGCCACCGGCAGCCGGCCGGTGCCCTGCAGCGCGAGCGCGGCGCCGACCGCCATGCCGGGGCCTGAGCCGACGCCCGCCCCGCCGTCCTGGCCGAGATAGTCGAGCGGATGCGCGGCGGCCAGGTCGGCGCCGTCCCAGCCGAGCGGCAGTCTGACCAGGCACGCAGGGGCACCCGCCAGGGCGTCGCGCAGCGCTGCCGCGAGATCGTGCAAGACGATGCCAGGACCGGCCTGGCCGGCCGAGGGCGGCGGGACGGCAGGCTCGGCTGGGGTGTTCAGCTGGGCCGGCCAGTCACTCGGCTTGACCGGGGCGTCTGATTCCAGCAGGGCGCGGACCAGGGCATCGGGATCGGCGGGGATGGACAGATCGACGGCCGCGTGCCCGTAGGAGTCCTTGGACCACCCGTTGTGCAGGGCCGCGTCCAGGCTGACCGACACGATGCGGGCGGACGGCGGGTGACCGTGACCGGCGGCGGCGGCCAGCGTCCCAGCCAGGTCCACCCAGTCCAGGCTGAGGATCAGGTCGGCGGACCCGATCAGCCCGGCAGTGGCGTTAGGCAAAAAGATGCCTGGTGGATACGGGTGCAGTGGATGCGCGGCCGGGAAGACCGCGCCGGTCTTGAGGTCGGAGATCACCATGGCGCCATACCGCTCGGCCAGGCTGACCCGGCGGTTCCAGTCGTCCTCGCCGCGGCTGAGACGGCCGAGCAGGAACAGCGGGCGGCGGGCGCCGCCGAGCAGTTCCAGGGTGGCCCGCACCGCCTGCCCGTCCGGGCCGGGCGCCCGTGGCGAGCGGTCCCGCCGCACGTCGGGCAGGGCGGGCGGCGCGGCCAGCGGCTCCTCCTGGAGGGTCACGTCGAGGCAGACATAGGCAGGCGCGGATGGGGCCGTCCGGGTGGCCGTGTACGCGTGGGCCAGTGACTCCAGCGCCGCCGGCACGGACGCGGGCTGGTCGTCCCACTTGATGTACGGGCGGATCAGCGCCCCCTGGTCCGCCGAGGTATGGATCCAGTCGATCCACGGCCGCCGCTGGGCCGCGTCGACCGGGCCGGTGGCGCCGAGGATGAGCATCGGCACCCGGTCGCAGTAGGCGTTATAGATGGCCATGCTCGCGTGCATCAGTCCGACGTTGCTGTGCACCGCGGCCGCCATCGGGCCGCCGGTCACCTTGGCGTAGCCGTGCGCGATGGCGATCGCGTGTTCTTCGTGCAGGCACACGAGCAACTGGGGGGCGCGGTTGCCGCCGTAATTCACCAGGCTGTCATGCAGCCCCCGGTAGCTCGATCCCGGCACCAGCGCGAGGTACGGCAGGTCCAGCCGGCTGAGCAGTTCGGCCAGGGCGTCACTGCCCCACTCCATCGCAACCGTGCCGGGCTCGACGCCCTCGGGATTCTCTGCTCGCACGGTTCGTCCTCCCGCCAGGGGTACTGAGGGAAGCCGAGGATATGTGACCAGCCGCGGCGGCAACGAGCCGGGAACGAGGATTCTGGGATGCAGAATCCTTCCAGCTTCTTGTCCCCAACTCGGCCGAATAACCTGGCCAGCGCCCACGGCTCCCCCATGAGCGGTGGGCCTGTGACGCCGCAGAAGTGCGTCGCCACGTTCACCGTCCCGTACACGCCTGGAACGCTGACGGCGATCGCCTCCAGCAACGGCAAGGTCATCGGGCGCCAATCGCTGACAACAACTGGTGCTCCCGCCGCACCGTCGGCTCCCAGCTCACCACGGTGGACCAGGCTTCGGTGGCCGCGGCCGGGAGCTACAACGCGGTCGTGGTCGTAGTGGGGACCGACTCCACCACCGGCTCCGAGGCCAACGACCGTTCCTCGCTGGCCCTGCCGGGCGCGCAGGCCTCGATGATCCAGCAGATCGAGGCGGCCAACCCCCACACCATCGTCTACATGGAGACCATGGGCGAGGTCGACGCCAGCCCGTTCCTGAGCACCACGCCCGCGCTGCTGTGGAGCTCGTACAACGGGCAGCGGCAGGGGGCAGCCCTGGCCGACATCCTGCTCGGCAAGGTGAGCCCTAGTGGCCACCTGCCGTTCACCTGGTACGCGGACGCCAGCCAGATCCCGCCGATCACCGATTACGGCATCCGCCCGACGGTGACCACCGACGGCCGCACCTACCAGTACTTCACCGGCAGCGTGAGCTGGCCATTCGGCTATGGGCTGAGCTATGCGGACTTCCGTTACTCGGGTCTGTCCGTGGACCGCAGCCACGTCGACGCCAACGGCGCGGTGACCGTGAGCGCCACCGTGACGAACGCCAGCCGGGTGCCGGGCGCCACGGTGGCGCAGCTCTACGCCACCACCCCGGATGCCCCGGCGGCGCTGCAGCGGCCAGTCAAGCGGCTAGAGGGCTTCCAGAAGGTGTTCCTGGGCCCGGGGCAGACCCGGCGGATCACCTTTACCGTGAAGATCCCGGACCTGGCCTTCTTCGACGAGACCGCCAACCGCTACCAGGTCGGCGACGGCGTATACGGGCTGCAGCTCGGCACGTCCAGCTCCGACATCGCGCAGCAGGCGCTGATCCATGTCACCGGGGCGCTGCGCCCGGTGCCGTCGGTCGTGACCGTGCAGCCTGTGCTGCCCAGTGACCCGGCCAACGGCGTGGCGCAGCGAGTCTTTTCCCCGGCTGGCAGCATGATCGTGCCGCAGGTCACGGTCTCGCTCAGTGACCAGAGTCTCTACGGCTACATCACCAAGGGGCAGAGCACCCCGCTGCCGCCCGGGATGAGCGTCCGGTACACGAGCGACCGGCCGGGCGTAGTCAGCGTCAGCCACGGCGGCTCGGCGCTCCGCGCCGTGGGCCCGGGGCCGGCCACGATCACGGCCACCGTGCTGTATCACGGCAGGACCGCCACCGGCACCTTCGTGGTGGATGTGCAGTGAGCCGCCCCGGTCACCGCGATCGCGGGGCGGCCTCGGCGGCGATGGCGCGGAGGTCCGATGCGCTGGCCGCCAGCGCCTCGGCGAAGTCGGCGTGCTCGCCGGCCAGAGCTCGTTTGCTGGCCAGGCGCATCACGGCCAGGCCGGCGTCCCGGGCCGGCTTCACCGTTGACCCGGTGACCACGCCCACCCGCCGCGAAATCCAGGATCCGTATCTGCGCGACCATTTCGCGTCCCGCGAGCGGCAATAACCAGCGGCGCCCAGCGCCCTGGAATTGGTCGATGCGGTGGCCAGAGTATGAAGACCGGGGCTCGAACCATCCCTCCGGTGATCAGTCCGCCGGGTGCCACCGGGCGAACCAGCCATCTGGCACGCGGCGGCGGCGTTGCCGTGTCCCGGCTGGGTGTCCACGTGGCATCTCACGTCACCATCGGGCCGGTCACGTTCCCTGGCACCGGGGGCATCAGTGCGGACGTGGCCGTCATCGGCGTCGGCGGGATCGCGCCGCACGCCGTCGTCGCCAGCTAACACCGTGTTGACTTGACGGTTCCCTGGAGCGATCATCACACGGCTGGTTCCCACGGCTCACAGCGACGAGGAGGTCCGCAATGACGCGAGGCACATGGTCATGGTCTTCGGCACGGCGACTGCTTGGGGTGCCGTCCTGGGCGGCGGCTGTGGCAGTGGCATTTCTGGTCGGCGCGGTGGTCGGGCCGATCGCGGTGAGTGCCCAGGCAGGGAGCCCCGGCCGCCAGGCGGTGGGTGCGTCAGGGGGACGGTTCCACCTGGATCACGTATTCGTGATCATGATGGAGAACACTTCCTACGATGACCTTCTGTCGCCCAGCAACCCGAACACGACCTTCATCAGGCATCTGGCGGCGGCGAACGGGCTAGCGAACAACTACTTCGGGGTCACCCATGACAGCCTGCCCAATTACATCGCCGCCACCAGCGGGCAGACCTGGGGCTCGAACAGCGACGACACCGCCCAGGCGCCATTGTTCAACCATGAGAATCTGGTCGACCAGCTCGAGGCGGCGCAGGTGAGCTGGAAGGCGTACATGGAGGACCTGCCCTTCCCTGGTGACCTGGTGGACACCACCCCGGACGGGCTGTATGTGCGCAAGCATGACCCGTTCCTGATGTACCCCGACGTGTACAACAACCCCGCTCGCGCCGACAATGTCGTCCCCCTGACCCAGCTGACCACCGACCTGTCGAGCGGCAGGACACCGCAGTTCGTCTGGATCTCCCCGAATATCTGCAACGACATGCACGGCGGCGCGACTGCCTGCCCGTACCCCAACTCGCCGACCGACGCTAACCAGGCCGCGCTGTACAAAGATGGCGACACCTTCCTGCGCACCTGGGTCGAGGCCATCACCCACAGCCGCGCCTGGACCCGTCATTCGGCCATCTTCATCACCTGGGATGAGGGCGGCTTCGAAGACCAGAGCCCATTCGGGCCGACCGACGTCTCCCCCGGGCCGGACTCCCCGATCCTGCCCGCCACTCCCGCCGACCCCACCAGCGGTGGCGGTGGTGACCTGGCCGGCGGCACCGTCTACGGCGGCGGCCACGTCCCGATGATCGTGGTAGCGGCCGGCGTCGGGCACCGCGTCGACTCCGTCTTCGCCGACCACTACTCGCTGCTGCAGACGATCGAGCGGAACTTCGGCCTGCCGCTGCTGGGCGACGCAGGCGACACCGTCCAGGTCAGCTCGCTGGCCCCACTGCTCCACTAAGCCAAGCCAGGTGGCAGCCCTGGGGCCGGGATGGATCACCGCACCGGTCCTGGGACTGCCACCTGTGGCTTTGACCGCCTGCCTCCCCGGCGTCGCCGCGGCAACGATGCCGTGTCTAAGGTGGGCGAAGGGCTTTGTGCAGGGGGGACTATGGATACCGCGGCAATGTTCTGCGGGGCGATGGCGGAGTTCGATGCCCGCGTGCGGCAGATCGGCGATCACCAGTGGCAGGCCGCCACCCCAGATGAGGACTGGGCCGTCCGCGACCTGGTGAATCATGTCGCCGGCGAGGATCTGTGGGCGCCACCGCTGCTAGCCGGATCCACGATCACCGAGGTAGGAGATCGTTTCGACGGCGACGTGCTCGGCGCCGACCCGAAGGCCGCCTGGTCCACGGCATCGGCCGGGGCGGTGCGGGCGGTCGGGGAACCGGGCGTGATGGACCGGACGGTCCACCTGTCGTTCGGCGATTTCCTGGGCCGGGACTACGCGATGCAGCTGTTCGCCGATCACCTGATCCACGCGTGGGATCTGGCCCGCGCGATCGGTGCGGATGAGCGCCTGGACGCCGGGCTGGTCGCGTCGTGCGCGACCTGGTTCGACGCGGTGGAGGACGCCTACCGCAGCGCAGGCGTCATAGCGGCCCGGCCGCCGGTGCCCGGTAACGCGGACGCTCAGACCGTGCTGCTGGCCCGTTTCGGCCGGCCAGCCTGACCCTGCGCGCGGCGGCCTGAGTTCAGCCCTTGAGCAGCTGGCGGGCCATGACCACGCGCTGGATCTGGTTGGTGCCCTCGTAGATCTGCGTGATCTTGGCGTCGCGCATCATCCGCTCCACCGGGTAGTCCTTGACGTACCCGTAGCCGCCGAGCAACTGGACCGCGTCGGTGGTCACCTCCATGGCCACGTCGGACGCGAAGCACTTGCAGGCCGAGGAGAAGAACGTCAGGTCGGCGCTGCGGTCCCCGGCCATGGCCCGTTCGGACTTGGCCGCCGCCGCGTAGGTGAGCTGCCGGGCCGCCTCGACCTTCATGGCCATGTCGGCCAGCATGAACTGAACGCCCTGGAAGTCCGCGACGGCGTGGCCGAACTGGCGGCGCTCCTTGACGTACCCGGTCGCGTAGTCCAGTGCGCCCTGGGCGATGCCAATGGCCTGCGCGGCGATGGTCACCCGGGTGTGGTCCAGCGTGGCCAGCGCGGTCTTGAACCCGGACCCCTCCGCGCCGATGATCCGGTCGGCCGGGATGACGCAGTCGTCGAAGTACAGCTCCCGGGTGGGGGAGCCCTTGATGCCGAGCTTGCGTTCCGGGGCGCCGAACGAGAACCCGGGGTCGTCCTTGTCCACCACGAACGCCGAGATACCGGACGCACCGGCAGCCGGGTCGGTCACCGCCATCACCGTGTAGAACTGCGACACCCCGGCATTCGTGATCCACCGCTTGGTTCCGTTAAGGATGAAGGTCTCTCCGTTACGCACGGCGCGGGCGCTCATGGCCGCAGCGTCGGAGCCGGCCTCCGGCTCGGACAGCGCATAGGAAAACATCGCCTCGCCGCGGGCCACCGGGGGCAGGAACCGCTGCTTGAGCTCCTCGGAACCGGCCAGCAGCAGCGGGACCGTGCCCAGCTTGTTGACCGCCGGGATGAGCGAGGACGATGCGTCGGCCCGGGCCACTTCCTCGATCACGATGGCGGTGGCGATGGCGTCCGCGCCCGCGCCGCCGTAGGCCTCGGGGATGTGCACCGCGGCGAAGTCCGCCTTGGCCAGCGCCTCGAAGATGTCCCAGGGGAACTCCCCGGACTCGTCCACCTCGGCCGCCCGCGGCACGATCTTGTCATCGGCCAGCTCACGGACCGCTTCGCGGAGCGCCTCGTGCTCCTCGGTCAGGGCGAAGGCAGGGAAGTCAGAGCTCATTACCCAATGGTAACTCCGGGTCAGCCGGCCCGTGGTCAGCCGGCCCGTGGTCGGCCGGCCTGCCGAGGCGGTCCCGCAATGCCGCCCCCTTGGCCTGGGCCAGCTCCCGCAGGCTGGCCTGGAAGGCGGTCATCCGGCCCCGCAGCTCCGGGTCGGCCGCGCCGAGAATGCGCACCGCGAGCAGGCCCGCGTTGCGCGCCGCGCCGACCGCCACGGTGGCCACCGGCACCCCGGCCGGCATCTGCACGATGGACAGCAGCGAGTCGAGCCCGTCCAGGTGCTTGAGCGGCACCGGGACGCCGATGACCGGCAGCGGGGTGACCGCGGCCAGCATGCCGGGCAGGTGGGCCGCCCCGCCCGCGCCCGCGATGATGACCCGCAGTCCGCGGCCGGCCGCTTCCGAACCGTACGCGATCATCTCGTGCGGCATCCGGTGCGCGGACACCACGTCGGCCTCATAGGGCACACCGAACTCGGCCAGGGCGGCCGCGGCCGCCTCCATCACCGGCCAGTCCGAGTCGCTGCCCATCACCACTCCTACCAGCGGACTCATTCGCCCCGCTCCTCACCGGTGGCCAGGTAGCTGGCCGCGCGCAGCGCCCGGTCCCGCAACGCGGGCAGGTCCTCCCCGCTCCCGGTCACCGTGACGTGGCCGATCTTCCGGCCGGGCCGGACCGCCTTACCGTAGATGTGCACCTTCACCCCCGGGTCGGCCGCCATCACGTGAATGTACTTGTCGTACAGATCCGGGTCCCGGGCGCCGAACACGTTGACCATCACGGTCTGCCCGGCCACCGGCTGCGGGGCGCCGAGCGGCAGGTCCAGCACAGCCCGCAGGTGCTGCTCGAACTGCGAGGTGCGGGCGCCCTCGATGGTCCAGTGCCCGCTGTTGTGCGGCCGCATGGCCAGCTCGTTCACCAGCAGACCGCCGCCCACCTCGAACAGCTCCACGGCCAGCAGCCCCGTCACCCCAAGACTGCCGGCCACTGACAGCGCGAGCCGCTGCGCATCCTCGGCCACCGCGGCGGACAGCCCGGGGGCGGGCGCCAGCACCTCGTGGCAGACCCCGTCCCGCTGCACCGTCTCCACCACTGGGTAGGCCGCGCCCTGCCGGTGCGGCGACCGCGCCACCAGCGCGGCCAGTTCGCGCTGGAACGGCACGAACTCCTCGGCCAGCAGCGCGATGCCGTGCGCCAGCACCTCCCCGGCGGCCGCCGCGTCGCCGCACACCCACACCCCGCGCCCGTCGTAGCCGCCGCTGACCGCCTTGAGCACCACCGGCCAGCCGGCGCCCTCGCCGGCGAACCGGGTCACCTCGGCCAGCGAGGCCACCGGGGCGAACCGGGGACAGGGCACACCCAGCCTGGTCAGCTCCTGGCGCATGGCCAGCTTGTCCTGGGTGTGGCGGAGCGCGGCCGGGCCCGGGGCCAGCCGCACCCCCGCCGCCAGCAGCGCTTCCAGGTGCTCCCCCGGCACGTGCTCGTGGTCGAACGTGACCACGTCGCAGCCGGCCGCGAACGCCAGCAGGTCGTCGAGTTTGCGGTAGTCGCCGAGCCGCACGTCCGGGCATACCTGGGCGGCGCTGTCCGTGGCGGTGTCGGCCAGCACCCGGAAGCCCACCCCCAGCGGGATGGACGCCTGATGCGTCATCCGGGCCAGCTGCCCGGCGCCGACCATGCCCACGATGGGGAAGGCCTGATCATCGGTCACCCGCCGTAGCCTACGAGGCCGCCGCCCGGCCCGCACACCAGCCGCCATCCAGCCCGCACGCCGGCCACCACCGGGCCCGCCCGCTCATCACACTCCGGAAACGGTCCTTGTCAGCGCGGCAAGGTCACGGGATATTTAACGCACTGGAAACAACTCCTGATCATGTCCGGATTTATCATCAGCGCGTCCACCTCGGATGTCGGCCCGGTCGGCGGGCGACCGACACGCACAAGGCCGTAGTCAAGGCCACCGCACAAGGCCGTAAGGAGCACGCCGATGTCGGCACCTGAGCAGCAGCAGAGCCCCCTCCTCGAAGCCGATGCACCGCCTGGCGTGGAAATCCGCGAGGGCGAGTACGGCACCAAGGTCGCGGCCATCGAGCCCGGCGGCGCCGAGTTCATCCCGCTGCACGAGCGGCACGGTAAGCCGCTGCAGCTGTTCTGGACCTGGACCTCGCCGAACTTCGAGTTCGCCACGGTGTTCGTCGGCGTGATCGGGGTGGCCATTTTCGGGCTGAACTTCTGGCAGGCACTGCTGGCCATCGTGGTCGGCACCGGACTCGGCTCGGTCACCCAGGGCCTGCTAAGCGCGGAAGGGCCGTCGCACGGCGTGCCGCAGATGGTGATCTCCCGGCTCGGCTTCGGCTACTGGGGCAACATCCTGCCCGCCGGGCTTAACGCCATCACCGCCGGCATCGGCTGGTTCGCGGTGAACAGCGTGAGCGGCACGTTCGCGCTGAACACGCTCACCCACTGGCCGAAGCCGCTCTGCCTGGTGATCATCGTGGTGGCACAGATCGTGATCGCGTTCTTTGGCTACAACCTGGTGCACGCGTTCGAGCGGTACGCGTTCCCGGTACTGGCCGCGATCTTCGTGGTCGCCGTGGTGTGGATCTTCACCAAGTCCAGCCCGGGCGCACCGTCGCACGGCGGCGGGATCGGCGGTTTCCTGCTCACGCTGGGCGCGGCGTTCGGCTACGCGGTCGGCTGGAACCCGTACGCCTCGGACTACACCCGCTACTTCAAGCCGGACAGCAGCAAGAGAGCGATCGCCTGGTGGTCGGGGCTCGGCGTATTCGTGTCCTGCGTCCTGCTCGAGGCGGCCGGGGCCGCCTCCGCGACCGTCAGCGGCGCCGCCGCCGTGGACAACCCCACCGGCTCGTTCACCGGCCACCTGCCCACCGCGCTGGCCGACCTGACCTTGCTGGCCATCGCGCTCGGCGCCATCGCCGCCAACGTGCTGAACATCTACTCCGGCGCGCTGTCCTTCACCGCGCTGGGCATCCGGCTGCCGCTGGCGCTGCGCCGGGCCATCGTGGCCCTGGTGTTCGGCGTGATCGGGTTCATCGTCGCGCTCACCGGGCTCAACGACGCGGGCACCAAGTACGAGAACTTCCTGCTGGTCATCGCGTACTGGATCGCGCCGTGGCTGGCCGTGATGTTCTGCGACCAGATCCTCCGCCGTGGCCAGGACTACCGGCAGATGGAGAAGCTGCTGTTCGACAAGAGCTACACCAACTGGGCCGGCCCGGTGTCCATGCTGATCGGCGTGGTCGTGTCGATCGTGCTGTTCTCCAACCAGTCCGAGTACGTCGGGGTGATCCCGAATCACTTCCCGTCGGTGGGCGACCTCACGTTCGAGGCCGGCTTCCTCATCACCGCCGTTATCTACCTGGCCTGGCACGCCCTGGCTGGCCGTAGCCGCCGAGCAACCGCCAGCGCTGCATAACGGCTAGTACCGGCCGGCCCGGGATTCCTGGGCCGGCCGGTTGCGCTGGCCCGCCGGGCTCAGGCCGGCCCGCTCACGACCGGCGGTTCCTCCGGGCCGCGCAGGCCACGGGGCAGGAACACGGCGAACACCGCGGGCCGGGGCCGGACCAGCACCACGTTGGCGCCGTCCGCGGTGGCCACGTCCCGGGCCAGGGCCAGGCCCAGCCCGGTGCCGCCAGGTGTGCCGCTGACGTTGCGCTCGAAGATGCGCGGCGCCAGCTCATGGGGCACGCCCTTGCCCTCGTCGCGCACCTCGACCACCACTGACTTGGGGGTGCGCGAGGTGCGGATGGTGACCGTGCCCGCCCCGTGCACCAGCGCGTTGTCCAGCAGGGTGGCGATGACCTGGGCCAGCGCCCCGGAGGTGATGTAGGCCGACAGCCCCTTCTCCCCGGCCACCTCCAGCTTGCGGTTAGCCCGGCGGAACGCCGGATCCCACTCGATGACCTGCTGCGCGATCACGTCGTCGATGGCGATCAGGGACGGCACCCCGCGGCTGGCCCGCCGGGTCCGGCCGAGCAGCTGGCTGACCACGTCGGCCAGCCGCTCGGTTTGCGCCAGCGCGGCCGCGCCTTCCTCGCGGACCACCTCGGAGTCCCCGGCGGCGGCGATCATCTCCTCCAGCCGCATGGACAGCGCGGTCAGCGGGGTGCGCAGCTGATGGGAGGCGTCCGCGGCGAAGTCCCGTTCGGCCGACAGCAGGTCGGTGATCCGCCGGGCCGAGCCGTCCAGGCCCTCGGCCAGCCGGTCCAGCTCGGCCACGCCGTAGCGGCGGCCCAGCGGGCGCGAATCGCCCAGGCCGAGCCGGTCGGCCGCGCTGGCCAGCTCTTCCAGCGGCCGGGTCAGCCGCCGGGCCTGCAGCATGGCCAGCGCCACCGCGACCGCCACGGCGGCCAGCGCCAGCCCGCCGATCAGGATCAGTGCCCCGGTCAGCCGCCCGTACTCGACCGACTCGTCGGCCGCCACGGTGACCTTGAAGTTTCTGGTCACCGCCTGCCTGACGATCGAGCCCGTCTCCGGCGGGTCGCCGATGCTGAACTCCCGGTACCCGTCCTGCCGGATGCTGATGTACCGGTCGGGCAGCGACTTGGCCGCCGCCGCGGCCTCGGCCACGTCGGCCGGCAGGCCGGAATTGACCCGGTCCTGCAGCGTCTTGGCCACCGTGGTGGCGTCCCGTTTGACCTGTTCCTGGGCCGCGCTGATCTGCAGCCGGCTGAGCACGAACGCCAGCGGGATGCCCAGCAGCAGGACAGCCGTCACCGCCACCACCAGGGTGGACACCAGCAGGCGGCGGCGCACGGCTCAGCGTCCCACTGCCGCCTGGGCGCACCGGGCAGGCAGCGGGATGCGGTCAGTCACCCCGCTCGAAGCGGAAGCCCACGCCCCGCACCGTGGTGATGTACCGCGGGTTGTGCGCATCGTCGCCCAGCTTGCGGCGCAGCCAGGAGATGTGCATGTCCAGCGTCTTGGTGGATCCCCACCACTTGCTGTCCCAGACCTCGCGCATGATCTGTTCACGGGTGACCACCTTCCCCGCGTCACTCACCAGCACGCTCAGCAGGTCAAACTCTTTCGTGGTGAGTTCGAGTTCCGTGTCGCCGATCCAGGCCCGCCGGGCGTCCGAGTCCACCCGCACGCCCTGCACCACGCTGGTCTCCGGGGTGCCCCGGCGCAGCAGCGCCCGGACCCGGGCCAGCAACTCGGCCAGCCGGAACGGCTTGGTCACGTAGTCGTCGGCGCCGGCGTCCAGGCCGATCACCGTGTCCACCTCGTCGGCGCGGGCGGTGAGGATCAGCACCGGCACGGTCTGGCCGTCGGAGCGCAGCCGGCGGCACACCTCGAGCCCGTCCAGCCGGGGCAGCCCGATATCCAGCACGATCAGGTCGATGCCACCGGCCTGCGCGGCCTCCAGCGTCCCCGGCCCATCCGCCGAGACGTCGACGTCGTAACCCTCGCGGCGCAGCGCCCGGGCCAATGGCTCAGAGATAGAAGAATCGTCTTCAGCGAGCAGGACACAGGTCATGCACAGATGGTAGCCGCGACCGCGAGTGCTTCCCCAGCATCACGGAGGGTTGGCTGACCAGGCCTCCGGTGACGCGCTCCATTCGTTGACCATTACCCGGCTACTGATTTACGTCTGATTTACGTAGGCGGTCAGACCGGGGTCACGCCGTGGCGGCGGCGGGCGAACGAGCGGTCCTTGCCCGCGGCCGCCGCGAACCGGCGGATCAGCTCGCCGCGCAGCTCGGCGGGCTGCACCACGTCGTCTACGACCAGCTCGCTGGCCAGCCGGAGCACGTCGATGTCCGCGTCGTAGTCGGCCCGCAGCCGGGCCGTCTCCTGCTCCCGCTCGGCCGGGTCGGCGATCCCGGCCAGCTTGTTGTAGTAGACCGCGTTGACCGCCGCCTCGGCCCCCATCACCGCGATCTTCGCGGTGGGCAGGGCCAGCGTGGCGTCCGGCTCGAAGCCCGGGCCGGCCATGGCGTACAGCCCGGCCCCGTAGGCCTTGCGCACCACCACGCAGATCTTCGGCACGGTGGCCTCGGCCACCGCACTGATCATCTTGGCCCCGTGCCGGATGATGCCCTGCTTCTCCACCGCGGTGCCGACCATGAAGCCCGGCACGTCCGACAGGAACAGCAGCGGCACGCTGAACGCGTCGCACAACTGGATGAACCGGGCCGCCTTGTCGGCCGAGTCGACGAACAGCACCCCGCCCTTGAACATCGGGTTGTTGGCCACCACCCCGGTCACCTGGCCGTCCAGCCGGGCGAAGCCGATGGTCAGCTCGCGCGCCCACAGCGCGTGGATCTCGAAGAACGAGCCCGCGTCCACCAGCCCACGGACGTAGCGCCGCATGTCGAACGCCTGCCGCTCGCTGGCCGGGACCAGCGCGGCCAGGTCGATGCCCTCGTCCGGCCCGGCCGCGGCCGCGGGCGGCGGCCGCTGCTGCCAGTTGCCGGGCAGGTAGGACAGGTAGCCGCGGACCGCGGCCAGCGCGTCCGGCTCGTCCCTGGCCAGGTAGTGCCCGCAGCCGGACACCGTGCAGTGCATCCGGGCGCCGCCCATCTCCTCCAGCGTGGTCTGCTCCCGCACCACCATCTCGACCATCCGCGGGCTGCCCAGGTACATGGACGCGTTGCCGTCCACCATCGCGACGAAGTCGCAGAACGCCGGGATGTACGCGCCGCCCGCGGCGGACGGCCCGAACAGCGCGCACACCTGCGGGATCGAGCCGGACGCCCGGACCTGGGTGTGGAAGATCTTCCCGGCGCCGCGGCGGCCGGGGAACATGTCCACCTGGTCGGTGATCCGCGCGCCCGCCGAGTCCACCAGGTAGATCATCGGCAGCCCGGCGCCGTAGGCCCTCTCGATGATCCGGATGATCTTCTCGACGGTGCGCGCGCCCCACGAGCCCGCCTTCACCGTGGAGTCGTTGGCCATCACCGCGACCGGCCGGCCATCCACCAGGCCGGTGCCGGTGACCACGCCATCCGCCGGCAGCCCCCCGGCGGCGACATTGGCATAACGGCCATCTTCGGTGAATGTGCCCGGGTCGAGCAGGGCGGCGATGCGCTCCCGGGCAAACAGCTTGCCCGCCTTGGCCGCGGCCGCATGGTACTTGGCCGCCCCGCCGCGCTCCACGGTGGCGCGGAGCTGGCCGAGTTCAGGGTGCGCGGCCTGCGCTGGCTCAGCGGAGGGCTTGGCCTGGTCCTGGGCGGTCACCGCGCCACCGTCCGGGTACGCGGCCCGGCCCGCAGCACCTGGGACGGCAGCTGCCTGCCGACGATGCGTTCGGCCTCCTCGGCCGCGCCGATCATCGCGGCCAGGTCCACCCCGGTCGCCACACCCATGTCCTCCACCATGTGCACGAGCTCCTCCGTGGCGATGTTCCCGGACGCGCCGGGCGCGTACGGGCAGCCGCCAAGGCCCCCCACCGACGCGTCGAAGTCGTCCACACCGAGTTCCAGCGCGGCCAGCACGTTGGCCAGCCCGGTCCCGCGGGTGTTATGGAAGTGCAGGTTCAGCGGCACCTCCGGGTGCTGGCCGCGGAACCCGCCGACCAGGTCGGTGACCCGGCGCGGGGTGGCCATCCCGGTGGTGTCGCCGAACGAGATGGCGTCGGCCCCGTCGGCCACCGCCCGGCCGGCCACGCTCAGCACCCGGCTGGCCGGCACGTCGCCCTCGTACGGGCAACCCCACGCGGTGGCCACCACCACCTGGACGGCCGCGCCCCGGCCGTGCGCCTCGTCGATGATCACCGCGATGTCGTCCAGCGACTCGTCCGTGCCCCGGTTCACGTTCCGCCGGTTGTGCGTGTCGGACGCCGACACCACCACTTCCACCTCGGTGAACCCGGCGTCCAGCGCCCGCCGCGCGCCGCGCAGGTTGGGCGCCAGCGCCGAGTAGCGCACCGTGGGCGCCCGGGTGATGCCCTGCCACACCTGGTCGGCGTCGGCCATCTGCGGGATGGCCTCGGGCTTGACGTACGACACCGCCTCGATCCGGGAGACCCCGGTCTGAGCCAGCGTGTTGATCAGCTCGACCTTGGCCGCGGTCGGCACCGGGTCCTCGTTCTGCAGCCCGTCCCGTGGGCCCACTTCGCGCAGCGAGATGCGCGCGGGCAGATCAGACACGCGCAGTCACTCCCCCGGCCACTGGGGTGCCCGCTTCTCGTTGAACGCGGCGATGCCCTCGCGCCGGTCCGCGGACAGCGCGGCGGTCCGCCAGGCCGCGTCCTCGATGTCCAGCGCCGCGGGCAGCCCGGCCGCCCAGCCGTTCCTGATGGCCCGTTTGGCCGCCCGCACCGCGACCGGCGAGTTGGCCGCGATCGTGCCCGCGATCTCCAGCGCGGTGCCGCCGGCCGCCCCGGCCGGCACCAGCCGGTCGGCCAGGCCGATCCGCTCGGCCTCGGCCGCCTTGACCCGGCGCCCGGTCAGCACCAGCTCGGCCGCGCGGCCCGCGCCCAGCCGTCGCACCGACAGCTGGGTGCCGCCGCAGCCCGGCACCAGGCCCACCGTGGTTTCCGGCAGGCCAAACTCCGCGGTCTCGTCGGCCACGATGATGTCGCAGCTCAGAGCCAGCTCGCAGCCGCCGCCCAGGGCGTACCCGTGCACCGCGGCGACGACCGGCTGCGGCAGCCCGAGCAGCTCGCCGAACGCGGTACGGAACACCACCCGCTGGGCCAGCAGCTGCGCGTCGTTCATCGTGTTGCGTTCCTTGAGGTCCGCCCCGACGCAGAACGCCCGGTCCCCGGTGGCGGACAGCACCACCGCGCGCACGTCGCCGTCAGGCTTGAGTTCCGCGCACACCTGGGCCAGCCGGACCAGCATCAGTGTGTTGAGGGCGTTAAGTACGGAAGGTCTGTCCAGCACGATTTCGGCCACCCGGCCGTGGCCGATCACGTGGCGCCGAACCTGCACCCCATCCATGAGCGAAGGCTAACCCCACGCCGGGGGCGGCCCGGCCAGCGGCCTACCGTTCCTCCCCGGCCAGCCGCTGCTGCTCGTCCTCGACCAGCTGGAACAGCGTGGCCTGGACCATCTCCACGTGCGGGATCTCGTTCAGCACGAGCTGGCCGTGCTCGCCCGCCGACTCGACGACGAGCTGGCCGCAGCCGAGCAGCCGGTCGATGAGCCCGTGGGTGAACGAGACATCGCTGATCCGGATCAGCGGGAAGTCGCGGCCGGTCCGGGACAGGATGCCGCGGCGCAGCCGGAGCCGGCGGGTGGTCAGCTCGTACGTGGTGGTCTGCCAGCGCAGCACCGGGATCGCGATCCCGGTCAGCACGATGAAGGCCACGATCCCGGAACCGAGGAAGGCGGCCGGCGGGACGTGACGCCGGAAGTAGACCAGCGCGCCGAGCGCGGCCAGCACCAGGATGAGCAGCAGGATCGGCCGCAGGATGGTCTTCCAGTGCGGGTGCAGCAGCAGCACACGCCGCTCCCCCTCGGAGAGCAGATCCTCCTTGCGCATAGCGCACATCGTGGCATGGAACCGGGCGGCCTACGCGTCCCGACACGGGCCGGAAATCAGCGGACGTGCACGACGTCCCCGGCGCCCACCGCGACCAGGTTGCCCGGGGCCCGCACGACCAGCCGGCCCGCGTCGTCCACGTCCTCGGCCGTGCCGGTGAGCACCGCGCCACCGGGCAGCTCGACCCGGACCTCCCGGCCGATGGTCGCGCACCAGCGCAGGTAGTCCTGGCGCAGGCCGGCATCGTCCGGGCCGGCCCGCCAGTCCTGGTAGCGGCGGGCCAGGCCGGTCAGGATCGCGGCCAGCAGCTCGGCCCGGTCGGCGCTTTTCGCGTCCTCGATGAACAGCGAGGTCGCGGTCGGCACCGGCAGTTCGTCCTGGCTGAGCGTGACGTTCAGTCCCACGCCGACGACGACCGCGTCGCCGTGGGCCTCGGCCAGGATCCCGGCCAGCTTGCGCTCCCCCACCAGCACGTCGTTCGGCCATTTGAGGCTGGCCGGCACGCCGGCCTGGCCACGCACGGCCGCCGCCACCGCCACCCCGGTCAGCAGCGGCAGCCAGCCGAGCTGGCTGGGGGGGACGCCGGCCGGGCGGAGCAGCACCGAGAACGTGAGCGCGGCTCGTGGCGGGGCCGACCAGGTCCGGCCAAGACGGCCCCGCCCGGCCGTCTGCTCCTCGGCCACCAGCACGAGCCCCTCGGCCGCCCCGGCCCGGGCTTGTTCGAGCAAATCGGCGTTGGTCGACCCGGTCTGCGGCACGACCGTGACGTCCCGCCACAAACCGCCTGCGGTTACCAGGAGCTGGCTCAGGGCAGAGGGGTCCAGCAAAGATGATGTTGACTTAGGTGTTGCTGACACGACACCTAAGTCAACATCATCAGCGGAGCCGGCGGGCTACTGCGTGGCCTGGCGGGTGGTGGCGGCGCGGATCGCGGCCAGCACGCCGCCGAACACCGCCGCGGCCACCAGGGCCAGGCAGGTGGTCGTGGCCGCGTGCGCGGACAGCAGCCGGAACGCGGCGTGCGTGCCGCCGGCCGGCAGCGTCCCGGCCAGGTTCAGGTACAGCGTGCCGAACGTGGCCACCCCGATCACCAGGGCCAGCTGGTTCACCGTGACGATCACTCCGGTGGCGTCGGCCGCCTCGGCCACCGGCACCCGCAGCAGCACCGCGGTCATCAGCGGGCCGAACGCGGCGGCCATCCCGGCGCCGGTCAGCGCCAGCACCCAGTACAGCGCCTGGCCACCGTGGCTTCCGCTGTGCAGCAGCAGGCCGAGCAGCGCCAGGCCGACCGCGTACCCGGCGAAGCCCGAGATGACCAGCCCGCCGAACCACCGCGCGGGCAGCCGCTGCCAGTTGAGGCTGACCAGCGCGAACGCCGCGGCGGCCGGCGCGAACGTGAGGCCGGCCCGCAGCGGCGAGTCGCCAAGACCGCCCTGCAGGTGCAGGGCCAGCACGAAGAAGAACCCGCCGAACACCGCCATCGTGATGAACAGGCCCGCGATGCCCAGCGTGACGCCGGGCAGCTGGAGCACCCGGCCCGGGATCAGCGGCGAGCCGCCGCGCGCCGCCACCCGCCGCTCCACCACGGTGAACAGGGCGAACAGCACGGCGCTGCCGGCCAGGCAGGCCCAGCCCCAGACCGGCCAGCGCTCCGGCTGGCCGAGCACCAGTGGCAGCACCAGGGCCAGCACGGCCGGGGTGAGCAGGGCCAGCCCGGCCGGGTCCAGGCCGCGGTCGCGGTCCGCCGCGCCGTGCGGCAGCCAGCGCGCGCCCAGGACGAGCAGCGCGACGCCGATCGGGACGTTGATCAGGAACACCGAGCGCCAGGTGCTGCCGAACACGTCCGCGGTGACCAGCAGGCCGCCCGCGATCTGCCCGGCCACCGCGCCGCCGGCGATCACCGCCGCGTACAGCCGCATGGCGCGCGCCCGGGCCGTGCCGGTGTAGCTGCGCTGGATCAGGCTGAGCACCTGCGGGATCATCGCCGCCGCGCCCGCCCCCTGGACGAACCGCAGCGCGACCAGCAGGCCGGTCGACGGGGCCAGCCCGCAGCCCAGCGAGGCCAGCGTGAACAGGGCCAGGCCGGCCAGGAACATCCGGCGGTGGCCCAGGATGTCACCCAGCCGGGCCCCGGTGACCAGGCCCACCGCGTAGGTGATCACATAACCGGCGATGACCAGCTGCAGGCCGGCGCCGGTGGCGTGCAAATCGGTATGGATGGACGGGGCCGCGACGTTGACCACGGAAGCATCAAGCACCGCCATGAACTGCCCGGTGAGGACGATGGCCAGCAGCGCGCCAGGGGCCGCGGTCCGGCGGCCGGCCCGGCGGAGGACCCGGGCTTCGGACCGGGTCACGGTGGCAATGTCTGTCATGCCAGTAAGCTTGCCGCGTCCGCTATCCAGGTACCAAGAGCCCAGTTATCCTGGTACCAGCACCACCTGGCACAGCCGCCGGAGTGCCGGCACGATGGGAGCATGAGCATCATGACCACCCCCGAAGCGGGCTCGCGGCGAGCCGAGCTGGCCGCCTTCCTGCGCAGCCGCCGCGAGCGGATCAGCCCGGAGCAGGCCGGCCTGCCGCCGGGACTGCGCCGCCGCACCCCCGGGCTGCGCCGCGAGGAGGTGGCCCAGCTGGCCGGGGTCGGCGTCACCTGGTACACGTGGCTGGAGCAGGGCCGGCCGATCAACGCCAGCGCGCAGGTGCTCACCTCGGTGGCCCAGACCCTCAAACTGGACCAGGCCGAACGGCAGCACCTGTTCCGGCTGGCCGACGTGCCGGACGCCGCGCCCGACCCGGCGGTGGCGCCGTGCCCGCAGGTCCCGCCGGAGGTCCAGGCCATCATGGACGGCCTGACGCCCATGCCCGCCTGCGTGCTCAACGAGCGCTATGACCTGCTCGGCTGGAACGAGGCCTACGCCGCCCTGTGGCCCGGGGTGACCGGCGCGGCGCCCGGCGAGCGCAACATCCTGTGGCTGAACTTCACCTACCCCGACTGCTGCCACCCCTACGTCAGCAGGCACGAGCAGCTGGGCCGGCTGGTGGCCCAGTTCCGCGGCAACTACGGCCGGCACGTCGGCGAACCCAACTGGACCGGGTTCATCGAGCGGCTGGAGGCCATCAGCCCGCAGTTCGCCAAGCTGTGGGCCGAGCACGACGTGGCCAGCCCGGTCAGCTACATCAAGGTGTTCCGGCACCCGGCGTACGACCGGCTGGCCATGACCTCCACCAGCTTCGGCGTGCTGTCCGTGCCCGGCACCCGGATGGTGGTGTACAACCCGGTCGACGAGACATGCCGGGCCGCCATCGCCAAACTGCTGTCCGGCGACGGCACCGACGCCCAGTACCCGTGCGCCCCCGCCCACGCCCGCCGCCGCGCCGAACTAGCCGCCGCCTCCTCCGCGCCCTGACCACCTACGTGAGCAGTTCGCCTCAGCCGACGGTGAGCACGATCGCGCCGGTGTAGGTCTGGCCGGGGGTGATGGCCGTGACCGTGCCGTCCACGGTCATCTGGACGCGGCCGCGGCCTGCGGCGGTGACCGCGGCGTCGGCGGCGATGTCCAGCTTGCTCAGGTAGCAGGCGCCGGTGACCGACCACACCGAGCCGCTGCCCAGGGTCACCAGCACGCCGTTGTTGATGATCGGCTGCACCTCGTTGGTGACCTCGCCCAGCTGCTGCCAGGCCGCCGTGCTCTGCTCGCCGAGCAGCACCGTGGACCGGACGTTCCCGGAGATGGACAGCATCCACGGCGCGTTTTCCATGTAGGTCAGGTCCACGGTGGCCTGGTAGCCCGCGGGCAGCACGCCGTTCCAGGCCTGGATCGAGGAGTTCTTGCTGGCCGCCACCGGGCCCGCGTCGCTGATGTACAGGCCCTGCCGGAACGGGAAGCTGAGCGCCTGCCAGGGCACCGGGGTGGCCACGGCCACGGTCAGCACGACGTCGCCGCGGTAGGTGCCCGGCGCGATGGCCGTGTCGGTGCCGCCGGTCTCGGTCAGCACGCTGCCGGTTTCCACCCCGTTCACCGTCATGGTCAGGCTGTAGCCGGCCGGCGCGGCCAGCGTGCCACCCGGCGCGATGCTGACCTCATGCACCCGGGTCGTCTGCTGGACCACGTAGGTCTGCCCGGACCCGACCGTGATCTGGCCCGCAGTCCCGGTCGCGGCGTCGGCCGGGGCCAGCAGCCGGGGCAGGCGGGACACCGCCGGTGCCACGGCGACCAGCGCGAACGCCCCCAGGAACAACCGGCGGGAACCGACCGCGACATCTCCGGCGCTTTGCTGCTCCATGACCGACTCCTTTGTGTGCCGTGGCAGTGGCGTGCCAGGAGTGAAGCAGCCGGCCGATCCCGGAGAGAAATAGCCATCTCATATGCCAGCTACTACATGCGGGGCGACGCCCACGACTTAGCGGTGTACATCGCTGCCCCTATAAGGGCACGGATGTACACCGCTGATGAGTGCGGCGGTCAGCCGGTGTTCTGCAGGCCGGCCGCGACGCCGCTGACGGCTAGCAGCAGGAGGCGATGTAGCTGCTCGCGGCGCGCCCCATCAGCCCCACCCTCGGTCTCGGCCCGGTCAAGCGCGCGGAGTTCGTTGAGCGCGCGGAGCTGCAGGTAGGACAGCGCGTCCACGTACGGGTCGCGGAGCGCCACCGCGCGGGACAGCACCCGCCGGTCGGCCAGCAGCCGGTCGTGCCCGGTCACCTCCAGCACCAGCCGCCGGGTCAGGTCGTACTCGGCCAGCACCTGGACGGCCAGGTCGTCCCGCCCGCCCAGGGCCAGGTGCCGGACCGCGATCCGCCGGTCGGTCTTGGCCAGGCTCATCTCGGCCCCGTCGAGCAGCACCGCCAGCAGTGGCCAGCCCTGGTAGGCCTGCCGCGCCCCGGCCAGCCCGCCCGGGCCACTGACCACCGCGGCCAGCCCGCTGCCCAGGCCGTACCAGCCGGGCAGGTTGAGCCGGGTCTGCGCCCAGGCGAACACCCACGGGATGGCCCGCAGGTCGTCCAGGCCGACCACGCCGATGCCGCGGCGGGCCGGCCGGGATCCGATCCGCAAGCCGCTGATCTCCTCCAGCGGGCTGATCTTGGCGAACCACTCGGCGAACCCTGGTGTCTCGACCAGCGTCCGGTAGGTGCCCAGCGCGGCGGCAGCCATCAGGTCGGCCGCGCCGCGGAACCGCCCGGCCGCGTCCCCGTTCCGCTCGCCGACCCCCGGCGACGAGGCCAACAGCACGGCCGAGGTGACCTGCTCCAGATGGCGCTGGGCGATGACCGGGTTGCCGTACCGGGCGAAGATCACCTCACCCTGCTCGGTGACCTTGAACCGGCCGTCCACCGAGCCGGGCGCCTGAGCCAGCACGGCCCGCCCGGCCGGCCCGCCGCCCCGGCCCAGCGCGCCGCCCCGGCCGTGGAACAGGGTCAGCCGGATGTCGTTGTCCGCCGCCCACCGGGCCAGCTGGCCCTGGACGTCGAACAGCCGCAGCGTGGCGCTGACCGGGCCGAGTTCCTTGGCCGAGTCGGAATAGCCGAGCATCACCTCGAGCCGCCGCCCGGTGGCGGCCAGCCGCTCCCGCACCGGTTCGAGCCGGATCATCTCGCTGAGCACCGCGGTGGCGTTGCTCAGGTCGGCGCCGCTCTCGAACAGCGGCACCACGTCCAGCACCGGCGGCGCGCCGCTGCGGGTGGCCCGGGCGGCCAGCTCGTACACGGCCGCGATGTCGTCCGCCGACCGGGTGAAGCTGACCACGTAGCGGTGGCAGGCGGCCTCGCCGAACCGGTCCTGGATCCAGCTCACCGCGCGGAACGTGGCCAGCACCTCGGCCGTCTCCCCGGACAGTGAGGACGGCGCGGACGCCGAGGACGGCGCGGGCGCCGCGCCCCCCGCCAGGACCTCGGCCAGCGCCCGGGCGTGCACCGCGCTGTGCTGCCGGATCTCCAGGCCGGCCAGATGGAAGCCGAACGTCTCGGCTTGCCAGATGAGCTGCTGCAGGTCACCGAACGCCAGCCGACGGGCCCCGGCCGCGGCCAGCGACTCCTGGACCAGCCGCAGGTCACGGTGGAAGCCGGCGGCACTCCTGTAGGCCAGATCGGCTTCCCGCAGCCGGGTGGCGGCCAGCCGCCGGGCCAGGTAGAGCAGGAACTGCCGGTACGGCTCGCCCGGCGACCGGGCGGCCAGCTCGGCCAGCAGCTCGGGATGCGCCGTCTCGGCCGACTCCAGGGCCACGGCGAACGCCTCGCCCGGCGGGGCCGCGTCGGCGGCGACGGTGAGCGCCCGCCCGATCCGGGTGGTCGTGTTCTCCAGCGCGCGCAGCACGTGCTCGGCCTGGATGACCGCGGTCTCCCTGGTCACCTGGGCGGTGACGAACGGGTTGCCGTCCCGGTCCGCGCCGACCCAGCTGCCGAACCGGAGGAACGCCGGGCCCGGCTCGGGCTCGTGCCGCGCCTCGTCCAGCGCCCGGTAGACCCGCGGCGCCACCTGGAACAGGGTCTCGTCGAACGCGGCCATCACCGTGCGCACCTCGTCGATGGGCGTCATCGCCCGGGCGCGCAGCGGCGAGGTGCGCCACAGCAGGTCGATCTCCTCGCGCAGCCGGCGCCGGATGCCCGCTTGCTCGGACGCGCCGTGCCGGGGGTCGTCCAGATCCATCAGCAGGTCGCTGATCCGGCGCAGCGCGGTGGCCACCGCCCGGCGGCGGGCCTCGGTGGGGTGCGCGGTGAGCACCGGGTGCACCCGCAGCTGGCCGAGCAGGCTGTCGAGCTGGGCCGGGCCCTGGTCCCGGCGCAGCTCGCCGACCGCGGCGGCCAGCGACTCGCGTACTGGGGCGTCGCCCGCGTCCTGCTCCCGCAGCGCCCGCACCCGGTGCAGTTCCTCGGCCAGGTTGGACAGATGGAAGTAGACGGTGAACGCCCGGGCCACCAGCTCGGCCCGGTCCAGCGGCCAGCCGGCCACCAGCGCCGCGATCTCGTCCCCGGCCGGGTCCGCGTCCGGGCCGGCGCCCAGCTCTCCCGGCTGCCCGCGCCGGGCCTCGATCACCGCGCGCCGCAGCCGCTCCGTGTCGTCCAGCAGCTCCTGGCCACCCGCTTCGCGCAGCACCTCACCGAGCAGGCCGCCGAGCAGCCGGACATCGCGGCGCAGCGGCGCGGGCAGCTGCTGCCGGTCGGTGTCCCGGGTCGGGGTGGCAGTGGGCGCGGGCGCGGCATCCTGGCTCACCGGGCCAGCCTAGTGGCCGGATGTGTCGGGCCTGTGAACCCCCGGCGGGCACCGCCACGCGCCCCCGGACGTATCACAGAAGGCCGCTACCCTGTCGGCATGACCAGCGACGTTGAGCACCGTCCCGGGCCGGACCAGGCCGGGCCGGCCGACCCGCACACCACCGCGGGCAAGCTCGCCGACCTGCGGCGGCGCCGGGACGAGGCGGTCCACGCCGGCTCGGAGCGGGCGGTGGAACGGCAGCACGCCAAGGGCAAGATGACCGCGCGGGAACGGATCGAGCGGCTGCTCGACCCGGGCTCGTTCACCGAGCTGGACGAGCTGGCCCGGCACCGGGCCACCGCGTTCGGCATCGAGGCCAACCGGCCCTACGGCGACGGGGTGGTCACCGGGTACGGCACCATCGACGGCCGCCCGGTCTGCGTGTTCAGCCAGGACTTCACGGTGTTCGGCGGGTCGCTGGGCGAGGTGTACGGCGAGAAGATCGTCAAGCTGATGGACCACGCGCTGAAGACCGGCTGCCCGCTGATCGGCATCAACGACGGCGGCGGGGCCCGGATCCAGGAGGGCGTGGTCGCGCTGGGCCTGTTCGCCGAGATCTTCTACCGCAACGTGGCCGCGTCCGGGGTGGTCCCGCAGATCTCGCTGATCATGGGCCCGTGCGCGGGCGGCGCGGTCTACTCGCCCGCGATCACCGACTTCACCCTGATGGTCGAGGGCACCTCGCACATGTTCATCACCGGCCCGGATGTGATCAAGACGGTGACCGGCGAGGAGGTCAGCTTCGAGGAACTCGGCGGCGCGCGGGCGCACAACGAGAAGTCGGGCGTCGCGCACTATCAGGCCGCCGACGAGGACGACTGCCTGGACTTCGCCCGGGACCTGCTGTCCTACCTGCCGTCCAACAACCTGGACGACCCGCCGGCCTTCCCCCGGGACGGCGACCCGGCCGCTGCCCTGGACATCACCCCGTCCGACGAGGAACTCGACACGCTGATCCCGGACTCGCCCAACCAGCCCTACGACATGCGCGACGTGATCACCAGGGTCCTGGACGACGGCGAGTTCCTGGAGGTCCACGCGCTGTTCGCGCAGAACATCGTGGTCGGCTTCGGCCGGGTGGACGGGATGAGCGTCGGCGTGGTGGCCAACCAGCCGATGCACTTCGCGGGCACGCTGGACATCGACGCCGCGGAGAAGGCGGCCCGGTTCGTCCGCACCTGCGACTGCTTCAGCATCCCGGTGCTCACGTTCGTGGACGTGCCCGGCTTCCTGCCCGGCACCGGCCAGGAGTGGGGCGGCATCATCCGGCGCGGCGCCAAGCTGATCTACGCCTACGCGGAGGCCACTGTGCCCAAGATCACAGTGATCACCCGCAAGGCGTACGGCGGCGCCTATGACGTCATGGGCTCCAAGCACCTCGGCGGGGACATCAACCTGGCCTGGCCGACCGCGCAGATCGCGGTGATGGGCGCGCAGGGCGCGGTGAACATCCTCTACCGCCGGGAACTGGCCGCCGCCGGGGACCCGGACGCGCTGCGCGCGCAGCGGGTCACCGAGTACGAGGACACGCTGGCCAACCCGTACATCGCCGCCGAACGCGGCTACGTGGACGCGGTGATCCGCCCGGCCGAGACCCGCGGCCAGGTCACCCGGGCGCTGCGGGCGCTGCGCACCAAGCGACAGCAGATGCTGCCGAGGAAGCACGGGAACATCCCCCTGTAGTCAATCAACTACAGAATGCCGAACTTGGCCCGCCCTTCCGCCCCGTCAGGTGCGGGTCCGGCAGTAGAGTCGTGAGTGCCATGACCGACATCGTCGCTCCCCTCCCGACGCTGGCGCCGCTACCCACCCTGGCGCGCTACGCGATCATGATCGATGTCGGCTACATCTACGCCGCCGCTGGTGAGCTGCTGTTCAGCGTCGGATCGCGGCGCGAGTACCGGGTGGACACGGACAAGCTGATCCAGGCCCTGACCCGGCACGCCGACGGCCTGGTCCGCGGCGAGCTGCTGCGGGTCTACTGGTACGACGCGGCCCGGGACCGGGTGCCCACCATCGACCAGCGGGTGATCGCGCAGATGGCCCGGGTCAAGCTGCGGCTGGGCAACCTGAACGCACGCGGCCAGCAGAAGGGCGTGGACGCGCAGATCCGCGCGGACATGGAGGCGCTGGCCCGGCACCGGGCCATCACCGACGCGATCCTGGTGGCCGGGGACGAGGACATGGTGCCCGCGGTGGAGGCCGCGCAGGCGTACGGCGTCCGGGTGCACTTGTGGGGCATCGAGCCGCCGTTCGGCACCAACCAGGCCGAGCGCCTGGTCTGGGAGTCGGACACGGTCGAGGTGCTGGACCGGGCGTTCCTGGAGCCGTACTTCACCCGGGTCGCGGTGCCCGAGCCCGCGCCCGCCGAGCCGGCGGCGCCGGTGCCGCACGCCGCGGTGCCGTCCCCGGCGCAGCTGTTCGACAAGCGGCATATGCCCCGCCCCGCGCCGCCGCGACCGGGCCTGCACGTGCCGGCCGGCGCGGCCAGCCGGCTCGGCCCCGACCGGACGCGGGTCGAGGAGGCCGGTGAGCACGTGGCCCAGAAGTGGATCCTCACCCGCGGCGAGGACAACATCCGCGACCTGCTGCCCGGCCCGATCCTGCCGCCGGTGATCGACAAGGAGCTGCTGGTCGACGCGGAGAAGGAGCTGGGCTTGTCGCTGCGCCCCTACCAGGAGGCCCGGGAGTGGCTGCGGGACGCGTTCTGGGAGCGGGTCCGCCGCCAGTTCAACATCGGGAGCGGGCGGTTATGGGTAGCGAGCGAACCGGGCCTGCGCTGCGCGTACTGCGGGGCGCCCCTTCCGCCGAGGAGCTAGCCGCGCTCACCGCCGTGCTCGCCTCCGTCCAGGCCCGCATCATTCCTAACGCCAATGCCCCCGGCTCGCCGCGGCCGGCGCGCGGACCTGGCTGGCCCGACCGGGCCGCGCTGATCGGTGCGCCCCTGCAGCCGGGCCCCGGCGCCTGGCGCCGCTCCGCCCTCCCCCGCTGACCCCGCCGTCGCCCCAGGGCCGCCAACCCGTTAGCGCGGTGCATCGTGCCTCACCGGCGAGGCATAATGCATCGCGCTCGTGCGCTAGGGCCGCGTCGCGGCGGCCAATGTCGGTGGTGCGCGGTTGAATCGGGGCATGACGCTGGACGCCGCCCACTCCGTGTCGGCGCGG
>Ga0335085_10002843_pt1 | contig 31427 bp, 29 predicted proteins | sample Lox_Sample_45_FD_206712 | JGI IMG/M metagenome (GOLD analysis project Ga0335085, IMG submission 206712) | Soil microbial communities from Loxahatchee National Wildlife Refuge, Florida, United States - Lox_Sample_4.5 | ecosystem: Environmental > Terrestrial > Soil > Wetlands | place: USA... | reverse complement strand
TGCTTAGTGTTTCTCCGTGATCTTTACGCTTTTATGGCCAAGCCGAATTGAGAGCTGAGGATTTTCCTATGTTTTATGACTATTCATGATTATTAAAACAAAGTGGTGGAGGCGGCGGGAGTCGAACTATTCACCGTGTTGACAGCACGTAAGTTATTGATTCTTCGTATGGCCAGAGGGGCAAAAAAGGCACCATTGCCGGTTCCATTGTACGTTTATTGTACGAAAATCCTTTCGAGTTTTGACTCGTAAGTAGCCTGCCATGAGCCGAGTATCCCACGTCGTGCTCCGATTGAGAAGACAATTTGTGCGCTCAAACGATCCCTTATCCAAAAAGCTGACTTTGCGTTGGTGATTCCCGATCGACAGGTTTCGCGCAATCCGCGTCATCGTTCTGCACTTGATTCACGCGACTACTCACCGCATACGCGCCCATTTGGAGTGCATCATACGGCTTCAGCAATTCCAGAGCGTCCGCTGCATCCTTCAAGCCCGGATCGAGCCAAAGGTCGTAATCACTTGCGTTCAAGATCACAGGCATCCGATCGTGCACCGCAGCGGTGACTGCATTGGGCGTGGTTGTAAGGATCGTGCAAGTCTTGATCCAGTCACCGCTCGGAGCTTTCCATCTCTCCCACAATCCGGCAAATGCGAAGAGTTGGCCTCCGTTCACTTCAAAGCAGTATGGTTGCTTGGCTTTTCCGGCCCTCTTCCACTCGTAGAATCCATCGGCTGGTACCAGACATCTTCGGTGCTTCAGCGCGTCGCGATATGCGGGAAGAAGGTGAGCCGTCTCAGAGCGTGCATTAATCATTCGCGCCGCGCCGGACATGTCTTTCGACCAGGAAGGTATCAATCCCCAGCGCATTTGCGACAGACTTCTAGTTGGATCAGCAGGATTCTGGCGGATCACAAGTACGGGTTGCGTGGGTGCGACATTGTACCGGGGTATCCAATCTTCCTCACCAGAGACCGCATCGAAGTGCTCTTCGATGATCTGCTTCCTTCGCGATAGCCGGTAGCGTCCGCACATGGGACGTAATTATTGCAGATCTAGTCGCGAGCGGCAGGTATTGAATCAGCGCAGATTCCCACTGACAACCGCGCAGTTTACAGGGAGTTCAGTCCGCTATAACCGCACGGAATAGCATCCCGTCGAAAAGTTATTGGACATTGGGAATTGACCGGTCTTACGGTGGGCGAATAGCGGCGATTTGAATTCGCAACTGGAGGTCACGATGTACCGCCTGAAGGCCCTCAAGAAACTTCCTGCAAAAGAATTCCGGTCCCACAACCGATTCGCAGGTTTGGCTCTGACAGTCCTTGCAATTCTGCTTCTTGCTTCCACCTCCGCTCATGCCCAAGGAAGCCCGTTCGATACCGGTTTCAATGCACTTCAAACACTATTCACTGGGACCATCGCGAAAGTTGCAAGTCTGATTGCCATCGTCATCGGCGGGTACGGCTTCGCGCATGGCGAACCAGGCGCGAAGAAGGCCCTCGCGGGAGTTGCTGCCGGAACGGGCATTGCCGTCCTCGCCGTCAATGTTCTGAGTTGGTTGTGGGGCGTGTAGCGATCCCCGCTAGGTTTCGATCTCGTCGCGCGTCCTATGAAGAGAAGTGAAACGACATGACTGACAAAGCACAACAGAAACGTCGCACAAACCGGGTTTTCAAGAGTCTGCACAAGCCGCTCACTTATTTAGGCGTTGAGCGCACGCTCTTTTACTTCGTCTGCGTAGGCGCTGTGGGTGCCTTCAATCTGTTCAATTCCATCCTTGCCGGTGTCGCCGTCTTCATTGGCGGCTTCGCATTCGGTCATTGGGTCACAAACAGTGACCCAGCATTCCTCCGGATTCTGGCGAAGTCCGAGCGCTACAAACTCCGGTATGACGCGGCTAAGCAAGAAATCCCTCGCGTGGAGGTACTGTGATGTTGCGGCTCGACAGGGTCATCAAGCCTTGGAAGGAAAGCGCGGCTCTGAATGCGCACGTCAACCTCTACGGCTTTTGGAATGACACGACGTTCCTTACCAAAAGCGGCGATGTCGGCATGGTTCTCCGCGTTACCGGCGTGGACTACGAAAGTCTTGACCGGTCCGACCAAGAATACGCAGTAAAGCGGCTGGAATCCGCACTCAAAGCGTTTGGACCAGGCTTTCATGTTTACCAGTATTTGTTCAAATCGAATCGCCCCGACATACCCTTCGCCAAATACGACGATCCGGTCGTAGACGCAGCGATCGATCAACGCCGGAAGTTCTTCGAAGCCAAACGTGACCACCTTTATGAGATCGAAATCTTCTATTGCATCTTGCTCGAAGGTCCTCGCTCGAAGACAGGTGTAGGCGCGGCACTCGCTCGACTCTTCCATGACCCGTCCGGCGGAGTTGGCGAGTTGAAAGCGCAGTTCACGAATGACAGCATGAAGACGCTACTGCGTACCCAGATCGAACAAGCTGTTCGGCGGCTTGACCAGCAGGTACTGGCTTTCTGCCGCCAGCTAGCAGACCTGATGCAAATCGAAGTTCTGAATCAGCAGAAGCAGTTCACATTCTTTCGCCGCTTACTGAACTACGACGGCTGGCGTATCGCCGGCCGGCCACGGTCAACACAGTTTCTCGACTATCAAGTTGTCAATTCCGATATTGTGGCCGAACGCGACCACCTGCGTATAGGCGATCACATCGTCCGTGTCCTCACGATGAAAGAAGCCCTTACGGAAACCAGACCCTTAGTTCTTGACGCCTTGTTGAAAATTCCCGGCAACTTCCAGGTCATCTCCGAGTGGACGCCGATTCCCGCCGATAAGGCGCGCAAAGAAGTGAACAAACGCCGCCGGCATTTCAATGTGTCGAAGACGGGCTTTGTCTCACAAATGGGCAACGACGCGACCAAGACAAACCCGCGCGATGTGCTGGTGGATGAATCCAAGCAAGCCGATATCGAGAATCTCGGGGATTGCCTTCGTGTTCTCGGTGAGGGTCGATCGCTTGGCGATTTCTCATTGACGATCGTGCTCTACGGCCATTCCAAAGCGGACTTGGAGCGACTCGTAGCCGAGTTCACGGGTGTCTTCACCAATGCTGACGGCAATCTGTTTGCCGAAACGTACAACCAACTGAACGCTTATTTTGCGATCCTCCCGGGCAACTATGCTCTGAACCTTCGCCAGTTGTATCTGCTGAACACCAACTACGCGGACCTGTCCTTCCTGTTCACGATCCTCGCTGGCGAAAAGACGAACGCGTTTCTTGGCACGGAGTGCCTGGCAGTGGTCGAAACCGACAACGACACGCCCTACTTTCTGAATCTGCATGTCGGCGATGTTGCGCACACGCTCATTCTTGGGATGACCGGGAGCGGTAAATCCTATTTATGTAATTTCCTTCTGCAGAATGCACAGAAGTACAAGCCTTTGACGTTCATTTTTGATATCGGCGGAAGTTTCGAATCGCTAACCACCATCTTCGAAGGCTCCTACCTGAACGTGGGCCAAGAGGCTCGGGATTTCACGATCAACCCGTTCTCACTCCCTCCAACCAAAGAAAATCTGCAGTTTCTCTTCAGCTTTTTCCGAGTGCTCATCGAAGGTAACAATCAACGTTACCGGCTTGATTTCAAAGAGGAACGCAGGCTATGGGACGCGATAGAGCGCATGTACGTACTGGAACCCGGCCAGCGCACCGTGTCTAACTTCGCCAACATCATTGGCGAACTCAAAGAACGCTTGCATCGTTGGACCCGTGGCGGGCAATACGGATTCCTTTTCGACAACTCTGACGACACGCTCTCGTTCTCCAGCTTCCAGACCTTCAATTTCCACGGTTGGAGCGACGCACCAGACGTTCTGGAACCGCTGCTGTTTTATGTTCTTCACCGCGCCTCGAACGAAATCGCCGATCCGGAGAAACTCGGCAAATTCAAAATGTTCCTGCTCGATGAGGCTTGGCTTTTCATCAAGAATGAAACCATCCGTAACTACGTTGTGCAGGCGCAGAAGACCTGGCGCAAGCACAAAGCGGCAATGATTCTTGCGACACAGTCGATCAAAGAACTTGAAGAGTCCGGGATGCTGGCCATTGTGGCCGAAAGCTGTTCAACGAAAATCTTCCTGGCTAATCCAGAGATGAATCGGGACGTATACCGAGAGGCGTTCCATCTGAACGATACGGAGCTTGATCTGATTGGCGGTCTCGTGCCGCCGGGACAAATGCTGATTCGGAAGGCGCAGAGCTCCAAGAAGATACACCTCAACGTGGATTCGATCTCGCATTGGATGGCAACGAACAACCCTCGTGACAACCTCAAGAAGCGGGACTATTTCAAAATTCACGGCACAGGTGAAGGACTTCGCCGACTCGCAGAAGAGTATCCGTTCCGGCCGCGTGGGCTGGCGGTATCAACCCCCAGTCCGAGGTGCTAAGGAGAGACGGCATGCGATATCTGAATTTCATCGTCGAAACTGTTTTGGTGGCTTCTGCTATTGGCCTCCTTGCGCAGGACTCTGCGCGAACCGTCCAGTATCACTCCCAGGATATTATTCCGATCCGCGCCAAGCTGAAATACACCACTCTGATCGAGCTGCCCACGACTGAGAAAATCATGCAGGCTGCCACAGGCGACAAAGAGTTCTGGATCGTCGACGTAGTCGGAAATTTCTGTTTTGTGCATCCCGCAAAACAGGGCATCAGCTCCAACTTGAATCTCATCACGGATAAGGGAAACATCTACAGTTTCACCCTCCAGGACGTTTCGTCTTCGCCGACAAACCCGGATTTGAAGGTGATCGTCGAACCGGCTGACCGCTCAGCCATTGTCGCTGCGAATGGGCCGCCCCAGTTCGTTCCCGCCGCCCAACTAGAGCAGTCGCGTCAGCAGCTCGCAGCTCTCCAGTCGCACATTGAGCAGGCAGTAGATGAGTTCAAAAGCGCCTATCCAACTCAGCTCAAATTTGACTACGAGTACAAAGCGAATCAACCGCCCTTCGACATCCAGTCGATTTATCACGACGACAAATTTACCTACATCAAAACCAACGCGCCGGAGAAGTTCAGCGTGTATGAAATGAAAGACGGCAAGCCCAATCTAGTGACATATGACCTGCGGGAGGGTACGTACATCATTCCCAAAGTCATGAATGAAGGCTACGTGGAACTTGGGAAAAAGCGAATGGAGTTCACTCGCAAGGGATAACGACCATGGCCGACATTTTTACTCCCCCCAACCAACCGGAAGCCCTGCCTGCGGAGGCGACATTGCGACGCTATCTCGAGTTGCCGAAGGGCGTCTTGCAAAAGAACCTCAAGACCTTCGTGTATTTGGGTGCGGTGTTCCTGGTAATTGTGGCCGCGCTGTTCAGTTCCTCCGGGAAGAAGTCGCCCGCACAACAGGCCGCTGCTAAGGGGCAACCGCCGCAGCCCACGCTCCAGGACAATACCGACAGCAACGTGCAGGAGTTGAAGAATCAGCTTCAGGCTGAGCGTCAGAAGGAACAGCAAGCCGCACTGGCAGCCGCTACAACTGCAGATCCGGCGCTTGCGTCTGCGACGCCCGCGCAGCAAGCCGCTGCCGCAGCGTACAGCCCTAGTGGCGTTGCGGTCCCCTGTGTATCGGGCCGACCCTGCCCGCAATTGCAGCAGATAAATGGGCAGGCACAACTCACGCCTGATCAACAGCAGGCACAGATGATTGCCGCAAAGGAGCGAGAACGGGCTGACAACGCTCGTTTTGCTTCCAATCTTGTGTACTCCCGCGGTCCCGAACAAACTCAGCCGCAAAGCCAATTAGCGTCGACCCAATTTGACCCCATTGAACGGCAAACGAGCGGCGGCCTGATTAAAACGGCAACTGAAGACAAACAGCAACAGCCACAAGCAGACGCCGGCTACAAGCGCCCGCTCGAAGCGAACATTGACTCTGCAACGGGCCAGCCATACCTCGTTTACGAGGGCTCCATTCTAGACACGGTGTTGATGAACCGCCTGGATGGCGATGCCGTCGGGCCGGTCAAGGTTCTTGTTTCAAATCCGTTGTATTCCCACGACCATCAGCACGTCATCATCCCAGAAGGAACCGTCGTTCTAGGCGAGGCGAAGAAGATTGGAGCTGCGGGCTTTGGCCAACAGCGCCGGATGGCCGTGGTCTTTCATCGCTTGATCATGCCGGACGGTTATTCCGTCGATCTTGATCAATTCCACGGACTCGACCAGATCGGAGAGGAGGGCCTAAAGGACAAGGTCAACAATCACTATCTGCAGATTTTCGGCACCTCGATCGCTTTGGGCGTGGTTGCTGGAGCGGCTCAAATCACCCAGGGTGGCGGCACAATTACTACGAGTGGCTCCCAGGCATTCACGAATGGCGCTGCAGGCAGCGTTTCTCAGTCTGCGACGACCATTCTTGATCGCTTCATACAGATTCCGCCAACCATCACAATCCGTGAGGGGCACCGTGTCAAAGTCTATTTCACTCAGGACTTGCTTCTTCCGGCCTACTCCAACCACACTATTCCACAGACGTTTTAAGGAGGCCTTCCATGCGATTCGTTGCCCTCTCCCTCTTGCTTCTGTGGATTCTGACCATTGCCGGCTGCGAAAGCAAAACCGCGAAAGTGAAGAAATTGCAGGATCAGTACAACGCTGAATACCCGGCATATGCCAAAGAATGCCTGGAGGAAGACAATTCCGGGGCCACAAGGTTGCTGACAGGTCAAACGTTGACGAAGGAACAGATGGCAGACCTTGAAGCCAAAAAAAAGGAACGCGAAGCACGGTGTAAGCCGAAGGCTGATCATCTTGCGGAGATTCAAAGAGAAATTATTGCCGCACAGCAGTAAAGCCGTGCCGCTGTGAACAACGCAAACCCAACGGCGATGAAGAGGCTTGACAATGAAAAATCCAATTCTCGCCGTGGTCCTTCTCGGATTTGCGACGCTGATGCAACCACCCGCGAACGCGCAGTTCGGCTCTGGAATCGTCTTCGACCCTACGCAGTCAGGCCATGCCATCACGCAGATCGAACACGAGGAGCGCTCGATCGCCAATCAAGCCCAACAGATCGAGCAGGGCCAACAGATATTCACCAACACAGTCAAAATCGCCACAACTGCTCTACAAACCTACAACACAGTGATGCAGCAATATCAGCTATCACGCCAGATGATCCTGGCGCCGAGGATGCTGTATGCCCGTTTTCTATCGCCCACTTCAGACTTGCTGTTGCTACGGCAAGTGTCGAACACCTACGGTAATTCGATGGGCTGGCTAAACTCCGCGAACACCGGAAACGGAGCAACCGCGGCGTACCAGCAAGTGAGCGTTCCAAACACAAGCAACACAATCCCTGGGTACAGCACCGCTAGCATGGCCGGCCAACTGCAGATAGCAGCACAGGGGGCCACGGTTGACCTTGGCGATTCGGTGATGAGCAACAACCTCCAGGCACTCGGGACGATCCGCGCCAACCAGGCCGCAAGACAAGCGGACATCACGAATCTCGAGGCCGCGACTCAAACCCAAGATCCATCCCAGCAGACCATCATGGCCGAGCTGCAGCGGATCAACCAAGCACTGCTCCTACAACTGCGGACATTGCAGGACGCAAACCAAATCAATGCCAACCTCGCCCTGCAACAGATCATTTCCCAAAAGCAACAGCAGGACGCCATGAAATCGGCATTCCGGGACTCAGCAGGTTACGAGACCTACTACAACAGCAACATCACAACAACCAGTAGCGGTGCTACGAATCTGCTCACGCAGGCATATTGATCTAGACGACGAAACAGGAGGGCACGGAAAGTGGGCACAGGTTTGTTTGACTATCTCGCACAAGCTTGCCGTTCGTTGGCAGCCACAGCCGCACCCTCCGTTACGGCGATGGGGATCCACATCGTCATAGCCCTCGCGACTATTGTGTTGGTTTGGTTTGGTGTCCAAGAAGCCCTCACATCAGCACATGGCGGCGGATTCAGCATGGGGAGGTTCCTAAACCTCTTCATGCTCCTCACCTTCGCGTATGCGATGGTGAACTACTACGACACTTCCATCCCCGGCCTAGGCTTCTCTGTTAAGGGCCTTATTGATGGAGGCACACTCAATCTCGTCAATCTCATTGGTGCGGATGGCTCCGCAACGATGCTTAACGATATACACATGGCATCCTCCAAGACAGGACCGTCAATCCTCAATAGTCTGATGTCGCCGTACTACGCAATCGTCTACTTTGTAGTTCAGTTCCTCTTGGCCTTGCTGGCAGGTGTGATTTCAGCGATCTTGGCTTACGGAGCAATTGCGGCCACGATCATCGGCTTGCTCGGGCCAATTTTCATCCCATTTCTTGCAGTGGACAAACTCGATTGGTTGTTCTGGGGTTGGCTGAAGGCCTATCTCGGCTTTAGCTTCTACAAAGTGGTCGCTGCGGCCACAATGAACGTCCTTTCCCACGTTCTGACCAACTACTACATCCAGCTCGGCCAGAGCATGTCCGATCCTTCATTGATGGTCCAGACGTTACCCCTTCTTGTTCTGCTGGTACTGGTAAATATCTACATACTTTTCAAGATTCCGACCATGACTCATAGCTTGTTCACCGGCAGCGTGGGCGGTCACGGTGGGGGACTAGGAACGGCAATGTTGGCGCTACGAGCGGCGATGTAAGCGAAATCGAAATGAGGCGAGTACAGTGAGCACCGTCACGACAACGAATTCAGCAATCACCCGCGCAGCGGAGCGCTACCTGGAGCAGTACGGCGATCCGCTCGTAATGAACACCTATTTGAAGGTGACAGTCCTAGTGCTAGCCGGTGTCTGCTTTGCACTCGCTGCCCTCGTGTTCAAGAGCCAGAGTGCTCTTGCCAACATGCACCCGTTGATCGTTCGTATCAACGATGTAGGCCACGCCGAAGCCATTGACTATCGGAACTTTCAATACCGGCCCCAGGAAGCCGAGAACAAGTATTACCTGACCCGTTGGGCGGAGCTGTATTTCAGTCGGAATCGCTTCACGATCGAGCGAGACCAAACCGCATCTCTGTATTTCTTGAACAGCGATGTGCAACGGGCAGTGATCAACCAGGAGCGCAAAGACAACAGCATTCAGAACTACGTCAAAGACAGCTCACTGCCCTATGTGGATGTCGAGGTCAAGAACGTGATCCTCGACGACCTGCGACAGTCACCCTATTCGGCCCGTATTGAGTTCGAGAAGGTGTACTCGAATCCCGCTGATCATACGGAACTCAAACGGGAACGATGGACAGCCACTGTCACTTATGTCTTTCGCGAGAACGTCAAGAACAATGAGCTTGCCGTGAACCCCCTCGGTCTGACCATCGTCCGCTTCCGGGCTGACCAGGCGTTCAGCTGAGGAGAGACCCGAACTTCCAGAGGCTTTAACGATGTCCATGTCTGCTGCCAATTCGGCTGGCCTGCCTAACGTGTCCCTGTGCCCCTGGGCGTGGGCAAACCAGAGCTTTATCAGCCGCAACGTTGGCAACCATTTCGGTCCTCCTCTTCGCGGATATGCCACGTCAAGTCGCGCTGCCATTTGTTGGGGCTTCCGTGAGCCGAGCGCAGATAAGAACTTTGCTCTGAAGCGTGTCTCCCGTTTTGTATCCCGTCTTATGCTCGGTCACCGCTTCGGGGCTCTTCCGGCGCCCGGCGGCACTCGGTCTTCTGCTTCGCATTGCGCGCCCCTTCGGGGTCACGGTTCCTCCCAAAACAAGTTTGCAAAGTACAGCAAAGAACGACCTGCAAACTTCTTTCGGGCCCCTCCCAGAAAGCAGACCTTCGGCACTTGGGAGCCGGGCCCACTCGCTAGCTTCGCCCCACGTGACCCGAGCAACAACGGGCGAATTCAAAAAACGGAGACACTCTCATGTATCAGAACAAAGTAACGCTCATCGGTTTCCTCGGCAGCAACCCAGAAGCTCGCACCAACAACCCAGACGTCAGCGTCACGACTCTTTCGCTGGCAACCAAGTCCTCCTACAAAAAGAACGGCGAGTACGTCTCGCACACGGAATGGCACCGTTGCGTCGTATTCGGCAAGCTTTCCGAGTTCGCCAAGACGCTCACGAAGGGCGCACATGTCCAGGTTGAAGGCGAGCTGCGTAGCCGCGAATACGAGAGCAAGAAAACGAACTCGAAGCAGCGCGTCTGGGAAATCCGGGTTTCTTCGATCCTCAAGCTGGACCGTGCCGAGAAATCGGCTCCGGAGGATCAGGATCACGATGAAGTGACCCAGGAAGAAGCGGCCGCATGAGGCTCGCACTTGTCACTCTCGAAAGCCCGGTCAATGACCGGGCTTCCATTGTCGTGAGGCTCCCGCAATGAGTTTCGAATTGATCCTTCCATTTCTTCGGCCAATTGAGTCGCTCTTGCTGGACGAAAGCATCAGCGAAATCATGGGCAATCCCGATGCCTCATGGTTTTACGAGCGCGAGGGAAGATTGTGCCAAGAGCCGAACATCTCATTCGACGGCGACAAGCTGCGCACTGGCCTCGAGGTGATTGCTAACCAGCTCGGCAAAAGGCTGGACGAAGACAATCCACGACTACAGGCACAGCTTCCAGATGGAAGCCGCCTGGCGGCATGGATTCCACCGATCGTAAGTCCCGCTCCGGCGATCGCAATACGGAAATTTACCAGCCGGCATTACACGGTTGAAGATCTGATTGCCCGCGGCACACTGACGCAGCCAATTGCGGACCTCTTGGCAGACCAGATTCGCAGCGGGAAGACGCTGCTCATTAGTGGAGGAACGGGGACTGGAAAGACCACCCTTTTGCGGATACTTGCAAACTCAATTCCTGAAGAGGAACGTATCCTCGTTATCGAAGACACACCCGAACTTCACATCCGAAAGCCAAACATTGTTGCAGCCCAGTCCCAAACAGATACCTTCAAGAACACCGTAACTTTTGACGAACTATTAAAGGACACTCTTCGCTTCAGACCCGACAGGATCATTCTCGGCGAAGTGCGCGGAATCGAGGCGCGAACGCTGCTCGATTCCTTGAACACCGGCCATACCGGATCGCTAGCAACCATTCACGCCAATTCAGCCGAAAAGGCCCTTCGCCGTTTCGCCAATCTCGTCATGCGCAGTCACGCCCAAAGTACTTTTTCCGACACGGAAGCTGAGATCGGAGAAGCCATTGATTTCGTCGTTCATGTCGAACGACAACCAGGTCGGCGAATCCTGCGTGAGGTCTTGGCTATTCGGGGATACGACCGTGATGCAAAGCGCTTCCTGATCGAACCTGTCTTCGAGACCCAACATCCAGAGTCCGGCAATATCGGAGACTCAGGCTCAACCCAAATGAAGGAGAACAAATATGCCATTGCTTGAAATCAACCAGATCCGTCACATTTGCGCCTCCGTTCGGCTCGACGAAGCGACCGCTGCCCAGGTGGATCAATACGCTGCTTTTATCCAGGCATCCGCTGACGACGTTGTGGACAAAGCGCTGAACTATGTCTTCTCGAAAGACCGTGATTTTCAGGAGTTCCTGAAGACTCCGCAGGCGAAGCAGGTCGCTTCGACTTTGCGTGTTCGGAAAGCCGTAACCAATGGTACGTCCGAGCAGCCTGGGAAGAAGGTCGTTACTGGGGTGGAATCCACGCCTTCTGTGCGCGCGGTGAAGGCGTGATCGAGCGTCCAATTTTGTGGCAATGCAAGAACGGTGCTTCGCACCGGAAGAATTTTGACACTCCACCCCTTCGAGGGTCGTGCGAGTGCACTGAGGTGCACTTCCATCGATTTCAAAGACATGACAATTTTCGGTGCACTTGAGTGCACCTGTGAAATGGATGACCAAGATGGCAATTTTGAAAACAATGCCAGACAAGAATTCTCATGGCGATCGCACTCTAAATCGCGTCTTCCCGGTGACGGTGAAGCTCACAAAAGAGGAGCTGGGGCGGGTGACTGACTTTGCCAGGTCGCAGGGACTTGCACGGGGGGAATGGATACGCGATGTGATTCTCCGAGAAGCAGGGGAAGGGCCAACGAGCGATCCGGCGCTGGCGGAGATCCTCGGAGTTCGCTTGCTCTTGGTAAACGTGTTGCGGCCTGTGTCCTCTGGCCAACTCCTCTCCCCGGAAGCATTCGACAAACTCCTGGATGAGATCAGCGAGGCGAAGCACCAACTCGCGGCGAAGTTGGCTGATCCCGCAGGAAGGAGATAGCCATGGCAACGACCAAATGGGGGCGCAAAGAAACAATTATCTGGCCGCCGAACAACCCGATCTACACCTATGGGGCGGTATTCATTGCGGTCGTCTTGACTGGATTCTTCATTTATTGCCGGTTCACTTTCGGGAACGACCCTTTACAGCGTTTCTATACGCCGACATACATCCGATCAAGCGTCGCAGCCTCAATCGCACCGAGCCATAGGCACAATCATCGGATGCTTATGCTGGGCGCTCGTGGAATTCCACCACGTCTGGCCGCGAACGCCGACGTGACAGAGGGCACGACACCCGAACCGGGCGGCAAGCCCATCCCACTTGCGCTCTCGCGGTCCGCCTTGCGGAGCGGCTATGTTCTGCTTTACCTCGGGCCGGAACAGAACTACAACGACGCATCCTTGAGCGCTTACCTCAAGGCTGCCATCTACGGTGGCGACAGCCTTGTCGACATCTACAAACTCCCACTCTTTCTCGGCTTGGTATCACTCATCATCCAGCTCCCATTTTCCATCGCCAAGGACGTGCGACGCCGGCGACAACTGCGATACGGGCGACGCCTGAAAGGCCCAGAGATGATGTCGCCGAAAGAGTTCAACAGCAGGGTCGGTGGAGATGGCATCGGCATCAAGACTGATGGAATGAAGGCGATGATTCGGATACCGGTGAGGGCGGAAGCACAACACATGCAGATCATCGGAGATACCGGCGCCGGCAAGACGGCGATCATGCTGCAAATCCTTCGACAGATAAAAACTCGTGGCGATTCCGCCATCGTTTATGACCCCGCACGAGAGTTCGTCCAGCGCTTTTACGACCCGAAAAACGGCGACGTGATCCTGAATCCGCTCGACACCCGGTGTCCTTATTGGGGTCCTGCGGAAGAGCTGCGCCGCCGCTCCGAGGCCAAGGCTCTGGCTGTGTCGTTGTTCCAGCCGCCCCAGGACAAGAAAGGTGAATTTTTCATCGAGTCGCCGCAGAAGATCTTTGCATTTCTGATGGCCTATGGGCCGACACCAGAGGAATTGGTGAAGTGGATGTCAGACCCGCAAGAGATCGACCGAAGGCTCAAAGGGACGGAGCACGCCCACCTCATCGATCCGAAGGCGGAGCATCAGCGTGCCGGTGTCCTGGGCTCGCTTGGGTTGGTCGCTGACAGCCTCCGTCTGCTTCCAAAAAAGGGCCAAGGAAATGGCGAGTGGTCGGCCACGGAATGGGCAGAGACACGACAGGGGTGGATCTTTATTACTTCGCTTCCTGCGGAACGCGAAGCCCTTCGTCCGCTTCAGAGTCTGTGGATCGATTTGCTCGTCTTACGTCTCTTAAACGAGCCGAAGGACGGACAAAAGCGAGCATGGTTTGTGATCGACGAGCTGGCAAGTCTGCAAAAGCTCCCCCAACTCCACACCGCCATTACTGAAAACCGGAAGAGCAAGAACCCGGTGATTCTGGGTTTCCAGGGTAAGGCACAACTGGAATACCTCTACGGTCACCTCGCTGAGGTCATGCTGTCCCAGCCAGCAACCAGCATTTGGCTCAAGACAAAGGAGCCGAGTGCTGGCGAGTGGGTCAGCAAGTTCATTGGAAAGGTCGAAATCGAACGGCTTCGCGAGACTCACTTCGACGGCTCCCGCGCTGGACGAAACTTCGCCTTGGACCGGCAGATTGAACCGCTGGTGATGGAGTCCGAAATCTCAGGCCTCCCGGACCTCCACGCCTACATGAAGTATGAGAACTATGTGACACGCTTCTCGTTTCCGTACTTTGATATGCCCATTGTCGCGACTGACTTCGATCTGCGAAGTACGCCCGAAGACAAGCTTCCGTACGATCCCAAATCTGTTGGAGGAATTAAGCCGCAAGTGCGCTCAGCCGAATTGAAGCACGAACCTGGGGTGCCCAATCCGCCGCAGCGGAAATCGCCAAGGGCCGCGACGGAGATACCCCACGGCACGAATCTTGATACAGGCGTCAACGCTCAACAAAGCCTCAATCTTCGGGGATAGTTACCTGCAATGCTGACCATTTCAAAGCCACTATCCGCTGGCCAGGCACAGACCTACCACCAGAAGGAGTTCACCGCAGAGGAGCAGAACTATTGGTCGCAACGCGGCGTCATCGCGGGTGAGTGGCAAGGGCGGCTTGCCGGTGAGTTCGGACTTTCCGGGGCGGTCTCTTCCGAGGACTTCGCAAATCTTAGCCAGGGCAAGCATCCACAGACGGGCGAACAGCTGGTGCGCCAGCGATCGTCATACGAATATCAGGATGCTGAAGGCAAGACCATCAAGACGATGGAGCACCGGGCTGGATGGGATGCCACTTTTTCCGCTCCGAAATCTGTTTCTCTCACCGCTCTTGTCGGCGGCGACGAGCGCGTCCGCGAAGCGCATCGGGAGAGCGTCCGCGTTGCCCTTGACCAGCTCGAACGCTACACCCAAGCCCGCATCGGCGGCAACCATCCGCCTGAGACTACGGGCAAGTTTGTCGCCGCCAAGTTTGAGCACGACACCGCCCGCCCGGTCGATGGCTATGTCGCGCCACAACTGCACACGCACGTGGTGGTTTTCAACGTCACCGAACGCGACAATGGCCAGCCACGAGCGATTCAGCCGCACAGCCTCTTCGCCTCGCAACAGTTTGCCACGGCCGTCTATCAGTCCGAACTGACCTACCGAGTACGCCAACTCGGTTACGAGATCACAACAGGGCGAAGCGGCGCTCCGGAGATCAAGGGCTATACCCAGGAATACCTCGACGCATCCAGTCCCCGAAGCCAGCAGATTCGTGAATACCTCGAACGGACAGGCCGCTCTGGCAAGGAAGCCGCGGAAATCGCAGCGCACTCTACTCGCGACCGCAAGGAGATCCATTCACCGGCAGAGGTAATGGCCGCACACCGGAAGCTGGCAGCCGACTTTGGACACCAAGCGGATGCTGTTGTACGCGCAGCTCGGGAGCGGGCGCAACATCAGGAGAAGCCCGTGAACTCGTTGGACCGGGTTCGAGAATCTCTTACCTTTTCTCGCGACAAGAACTTCGAACGCGAGGCGGTTGTGGATGAACGGGCGCTCATCCGAGACGGGCTACGTCGCGGGATGGGCGAGATCACTTATACCCAGGTTCAAGCACATCTTGCCACTCGCTTGGCCTCAGGGGAATTCCAAATCGTTGAACGACCGCAGAGCGTTCCGGGACGCCAATTCACGACAGCGAAAACCATCCAAGCCGAACATGAGATTCTCCGCCGGATGCGGGAGGGTCTAGACCATTTAGAGCCAGTTCTTTCACGTCCGCAGGCCATTGCGATTGCCGATCAATACTCGCAGCTTAACCGGGCACAAAGGACCGTGATCGACGATGTGCTGAGCTCTCGGGACCGGATTCAAGGAATCCAGGGATTCGCCGGCTCAGGCAAGACGAGCACCCTCGCCGCCATCCGCAGTACCGCGGAAAGTCAGGGCTATCAGGTTGAGGGTTTCGCTCCGACCTCGCGCGCTGCGCGCCAGTTGAAAGAGGCGGGAATCGACGCCGGAACTCTGCAAGCCTTCCTCGCCCGAACGACAAATCCAGAAACAGAAGACGGCAAACACTTGTACCTCGTTGACGAATCGAGCCTCGCCAGCACCAACCAGATTCGCGAATTCCTCTCACGACTTGGCGCTCATGACCGTGTGCTTCTAATCGGTGATATCCGCCAGCATCAGGGCGTCGAAGCCGGCCGCCCCTTTGAGCAGCTACAGGAGGCGGGAATGCGCACAGCTCGACTCGATGAGATCGTTCGGCAGCAGGACCCCGCTCTGAAATCCACAGTCGAGTTGCTGGCCACGGGCCACGTGTCCGCTGCACTGGAAGCACTCCAACAACAGGGACGCGTCAAGGAGATTCCAAGCGCAGAAGATCGCGCTCGCGCAATCGCCAAGGCTTACGTTGAATCGCCCCAGAACACCCTGATCGTTTCGCCGGACAACGCCTCCCGTCGCGAACTGAACGCCGCCGTTCGCCAGGACTTGAAGCTCATTGGAACGCTTGCTCCGGAAGACCATACTTTACGTGTCCTGGTGCAGCGACAGGACATGACGGGGGCTGAACGCTCTTGGGCAAACCATTATGAAGTTAACGATGTAATTCGGTACGCACGTGGCAGCAAAGCCATCGGAATCGGGGCAGGAGCGTATGCATCTGTGGTTGCAATCGACCCGGCCGCGAACCTGCTCACAGTCGAGAAAGCGAACCATGAGCTTGCAACCTACGATCCTTGTCGCCTGACCGGCGTGAGTGTCTATCAGGAAATCGACCGCGAGTTTTCGGTAGGCGAGCGTATCCAGTTCACCGCACCCGACAAATCGCTCGGCGTTGCGAATCGCGACCTCGCCGTCATCGAAGCGATCCATCCCGATGGCCGAGTGATCGCAGGCCTCAGCGATAATCGCCGGATTGAATTCAACGCCCGTGAGCATCCTCACTTCGACCACGGCTATGCTGTCACCAGCCACAGCTCTCAGGGGCTTACCGCCGAGCGCGTCCTCGTTCACGCCGACACCGGCGTTCACCCGGACTTGCTCAACTCACGCTTCGCCTACGTTTCCGTGTCGCGCGCCAGCCACGATGCCGTAGTCTTCACCAACGACGTGGCGAAACTCGTCCTCCAACTCGGAGCCGACGTGTCGAAGACATCGGCTCTGGAAATTAATCAGGCGTCGTCCATCGCGCAGGGAATTGGGCTAGGACTGTGACGGTGCTGACCAGCGTAGAATGTCCCACTTGGCCGAGCCGTGCTTGTTGGTTTTATGTGTGTATACATAGTTGCACGCAAGTTATTGATAAAGCTGTGTTTAATTATACATAATGCATGAAATATTATTAAAAGATTTGACATTATAACTCCTGAAGCAGTAGCATAAGCATGGAGAATCAGGCAGATGCGGACAAGCACACTTGACCATTTGAAGCGACGCCTTCGGCCCGGACGTGTGTACCGCCGAGAGGACCTTCTGCCTTGGTCCCATAGTGTCGATCGACACCTCAAAGAACTTACCGGTGAAGGGACCCTCCAGAAGCTCCGTAACGGGTTGTACTACAGCCCTCGCAAATTTGAATTTGGAGAGGCTCCCGCAGACGAGCATGAGCTGGTGAAAGCGTTCTTGAAGACAGACCGTTTTGTCGTGACCTCCCCGAATGCCTACAACCAGTTGGGACTTGGGACAACGCAGCTCTACAACAAACGGGTTGTCTACAATCAGAAACGGCACGGGACATTTCCGCTTGGCAATCGCATGGTCACCTTCGAGCGCCGCATGAATGTTCCCAGGCAACTGTCTCCCGAGTTTCTGCTGGTTGATCTTGTTAATGAGCTCGGCGACCTTGCGGAAGACCGGGACGCCATTCTTTCTCGCGTTCGCGAAAGAGCCAAAGAGATGGACTCGAAAAAGCTCTCACGGGCGGTTTCGCTCTACGGCAAATACTCCACGCAGAAAAAGTTTCAGGAGATGCTGCAACATGCCGCCTGATGGCTTTCTGCACGAGAGAAGCGATTTCAAGGCACTCGTCGAGACCGTTGCCGACAACGAGAAGATTAATGATCCGGCTCTCGTGGAAAAAGACTATTGGATCATGCATGCCGTCTTTGGGCTCAAGCAACTGGGCTTAACCTTTGAGCTCAAGGGCGGCACTTCGCTTTCTAAAGGTTTTGGAGTCATCCATCGCTTTTCCGAAGACATCGACATTCGCATTGAACCCTTCGACGAATTGCAGGTCGATGCCAATCCAAATCACGAGAAGCCGCAGCACATCGAATCGCGGCTCGTGTTTTACGAAAAGCTGCGGGACAAGGTTAAGATCCCAGGCATCACGGCCGTCGAGCGGGACAGGACATACGATGACGAAACGTTGAGGAACGCCGGCCTCAGGCTAAACTACGAAACCCACTTTGGTTCGATCGCTGGTCTCAAAGACGGGATTCTCCTCGAAGTTGGCTTCGATCAGACGGCTCCGAACCGCGCGGTTACGATTTCTTCCTGGATCATAAAGTTCGCGGAGGGCAAGAACCTTCAATACGTCGACAACCGAGCCCTCGATATCCTCTGCTACAACCCCGAATACACTTTCGTAGAAAAGGTGCAGGCTGTGGTCCGAAAGTACGGTCAATTCAAAGTGACGGGGAAAGTCCCGACGAATTTCCTCAGGCACTACTACGACATTCATCAACTGCTCGACGTAGAAGCGGTCCAGAAATTCATCGGAACCCCGGAGTACTTGGAGCACAAGAAAAAACGCTTCAAATCTTTGGATCACGACGTAGCAAAAAGTGGAGCGTTCACAATCGAAGACGAAAACATCCGGAAGCGATTCGAAGCGGAATATTCAAAGACGGCTCCACTTTATTACCGTGGGCAGATTCCCTTGGACACAATTCTCGCCCGCATTCAGCAAGACCTTGGCGGCTGTTTCAGGTCGGTTTTATCGTATCTCAGCTGCCAGCCCTTGCCGTACGCGAGCTTGCGTCTTCGGACAACAGCGATTACGCCTCATCTCTTCGATCTGCCCTTGATGAGGTTGCAATTCTCTGGTTTCCAACCGGCGGAGGCAAAACCGAAGCTTATCTTGGACTAATCGCTGTAGCTCTCCTTTACGACCGCCTGCGAGGCAAAGGTCGAGGTGTTTGCGCTTGGATGCGCTTTCCACTTCGCATGCTTTCCTTGCAGCAGATGGAGCGCTTAGCGAGAGTGATTGCCGCTCTCAATCAGCTTAGGGCGGAAGAATCCTCAATCAGCGCTGGCGATCCCTTCGCAATCGGCTATTTTGTAGGCGACAATAATACTCCGAATAGCCTCTCGGAAGATGATATGCGGAGATATGAGCACAGCAAGAATCTCCGCGAGGAGGTTCGACTACTCCGCAAGTGTCCTTTTTGCGGCAATCCGGTCGAAATAAAGCCGCTGCGCAATAGCTGGCGTTTAGCCCATGTCTGCTCGAATGCTAGCTGCTTTTCGAATACATCCTCGACTCTCGGAGGATATAAAGGCTCACTCCCCGTATGCATCGTAGACAATGAAATCTACAGATTCTTGCCCTGCGTTCTTGTTGGTACTGTAGACAAGCTAGCTATCATTGCTAGAAATCGCTATTTTGCACATTTTGTCCGCGGCGTGAAGCAGCGCTGTGCGAAGCACGGTTACACTTCCTATGATGAATGCATCGAACGCTGGTCAGGATGTAAATCTTCCAAGAAGGATCTAGAAAAGCTAGCTCCGATAAACGATCCTGGAATTTCGCTGCTTATACAAGATGAGCTGCATCTGCTGCGGGCAGAGCTTGGCGTCTTTAACGGTCATTATGAAGGGCTCCTGCGGTACTTGGGTGAACGAGCTCACTTGCGCCCTAAGGTCTTGGCTGCTACCGCGACCATCGAGGCCTACGACACTCAGGCATTTCATATATATCTGAGCCGCGCGCGACGTTATCCGCAGCCCGCATGGCGACAGGGAGAGTCATTCTACGCCACTAGCCAGCCTCCAAAACATCGCCGGTCGTACGTAGGTGTCTTCGGGCATACGCGTGGGATTGAGGAGCCTGCTCTACGGGCTATTCACTTGTATCAGAGTGAAATCAGGAGGCTATTTGCTAATCCTCGTGCTGCTGCCGCCATCATGCAATGCGAAGATGTAAATGATGACGTTGTACTCGATACTCTGCGTCTCTATGACCTATCCCTGTGCTACGTAAATCGGAAATCCACCGGCGGCAGCATCATCGACAAGGTGGTTCAGCTTGAGCGACAGATGGAGGCTGAAGGTTTGGGCACCTTGAAGGCCCAACTTCTCACTGGCGACCAAACGATCGATGAGATCGGAGCTACTCTTGATCGCATCGAGGCGGAGAGAGCGGAAACTGGACACCCAAGGCTTAGCGTGGTAGCGGCAACGAGCCTCATCAGCCATGGCGTCGACCTTGAACGCATCAACATGATGGTTGTCTGTGGCATGCCATCTCATTACGCGGAATACGTGCAATCCAGCAGCCGCGCCGCGCGTTCTCACCCTGGCCTCGTGTTTGCTTGCTTCAAGGCTCGCGACCCACGCGAAACGTCGCAATATGAGTTCTTCACGGGGATGCATGAGCACATGGACAGGCTCATCGAAGCAGTTGCCGTGAATAGATTTGCCTCCTTCGCTCCGAGGAAAACAGTGCCCGGCCTGATTGCCGGCGTGCTCCTCTGCGATATCACACCAGACCTGTACGGCGCCCAAATAACCAAACCACTGGACCATGTTCCAACGCTTCAGATCGCATTAGGTAGAGCATCTGCGCCAAAAAAGGGGACTCAGGCCAACTGCGTAAGCGAGGACTATATTCGGGCCGCAATCACCAGAATCATTGGCGTCGATACGGTTAGGCCGCCGGCGTCTAGATCCCAAATTGAGAATCTTCGCAAGCGTGTTGATGAGGTGGTGGACGATCAGATGGGTGCTATCGGCAGGACGATCGAGAGCCAGTTGAAAGTTGTGCTGGACCCGATTACGTCATTTCGGGATGTGGACGAAGGAATCGATTTCGGCAGCATTGATTCCGCAGGCTTTGTGACCCGATTGAGATCAAGATAGGAATTTCAATGAAAGAAGAGATGAAGCGTGGACGATCGCAAGTGATCTGGCGGTATGCGCCAGGTGCCATGTTTCGCTACAACGAGACAGGAGGATGGTGCACGACCGCAACCGTGACTATTCAAAAAGCAGGTCCACTTCAGGGCGCACTCGCTAAAGCAATAGCCCAATCGCTGCGGCGTTGGAATGCAATTGGGGCGAGCGGTTTTCCCGACCCACAGACTCAGGCGGCAAGGTACATTGTCGGAGAGCCATTCCAGGTGATGTATACCCTGTGGCCCACGGTCTTTACATGTCGGGAATGTGGCCGGGTGTACTTTTACCAGCAACTCTCAAACCTCCAACACACAAATGAGTTGTTGCGCTGTCGACTCTGTAAAGGCCGCGACCAGTTTAGGCAAGTCCCATACGCCTACGTCTGCGAGTGCGGGCGGTTAGATAGCGTCTATATTCCCAGTACGGTCCCAGGTCTGACTGGGCACACCCGAGATCACTTTATTGAGTTAATCAATCGCGGGAGTTTCCAAGACTCGTTTTGGCGTTGTCGGGACTGCCATCGGCCACTCTATCGAAACCCACGGGAAGGTCTTGGATTCCGCCGGTGCGAGTGTGCGCCCAAAAAGGGAAAACGCGGCGTACTGTTGGAGGATAGCCGGATCTTCTACTCCCAGACCTTGGACCTCGTCGATATCGAGCCGAAGATTCTAGACAAATGGAAGGAAAATACTCGGTTTTCAGATTTGCTTTTGGGCGCAATGTTGCGCGTTCCAGCATACGACTCACATCATCTGCTTGATCTTGCAGCTTGGAAACCGGGACAAACAGATGATCTGTCTCCCGAATTACGACACATGAAAACAATGCTGATGAAAGATATGGGACTGAGTGAGCAACAGGCCGACGCCATGGTCAGAAAGAGTGCCCAACAGGGGAGCGCAAATCCATGGACCGCCTATGATCGTGACCTCGCGCCATATCGAGGCACGGTCGGCGCTCTCCCGTGGGCAGAATCACGACGTGCGGTGGAGTACGTTTTCGTTCGCGACGAGCCGAGCGTGAATGCAATTTCTCTGAGAAGCCTTATCACTGAAACCGCCGCCTCGGGCGATCAGGCCTCGTCACAGAGACTCCAGGAAGAAGAGAAGCTAGCAGCGAAACTTGGTCTGACCGAACTCCGTATCGTTCAAGCTCTTCCTATTCTGCTCGCAGGTTTCGGGTACACACGATATTTCAGCAATCCGCAAGATAAGGACGGCTCCGGAACCTCCAACACAGGTGCTGTCGTTCTCAGGACCTATCCTGACGTGGAGGGGAAGATACCGGTGTACGTCGCACGCAATACCACAGAGGCGCTCCTATATGAGCTCGACCCGTGGCGCGTTGCCGCATTCCTGGAAATGAATTCGGGGTTGGGTCCAACTCAAGATGATACGAAAAGCGAGCCATCGCTCAGATCATGGTTGTTGGCCCAGAGCGTACGACTCGTAACGTTGGGAGAGTCTCACTTCGTCCTAAAATCGTACGAGACTGAAGCTGGCCTTACAGTGGATGCACCTTCAGCGCTTCTTTTCGGCGTCTTGCATACCTTTTCGCACGTCCTCAAGGCAACAGCGCACCGTTACGTCGGAATCGATGCAGACTCTCAAGCTGAATACTTGTTTCCTGCTCAAACAGCCGGACTGCTCTATGTTTCTTCTCACGTCGAGTTTACCCTGGGCGGGATGGATTCAGTATTCAGATCAAATCTGACCCAATGGTTAGCGTCGGTCCAAGATTATGCAGGTCAATGCTCGTTTGATCCTGTTTGCCGCCACAGCGGAGGAGCTTGCCTTGCTTGTCTATATCCTAAATTCGGATGTGGTTATTTCAACCGTACGGTGAGTCGCTCGTTCCTTGTCGGCGGAGAGATTGCGGGTCGTTCCCAACCTGTGATCGGTTTCTGGGATCGCCGGGTTATCGAAAGGGCTAGGCATTTATCGGGGTCAGCGATAAAGATCGCGCAGGTATAACGTGACAGAACAGCTTTATTGCACATGGGTACATCGGAGCGAACTCCCCAACAATCTACGATCACGTTTTCGCGATCTCGACGAATACCTTCGAACGCTTGCTTGCTCTGCTCAGCAGCGTCTAGTGCTCGTGGCTCCGTACTTGAGCGAAGGGGGAATGATCGGCCTACGATCGGCGATCGCGGTGTCTGCGCAGCGTGGAGCGTGGGTTCTCCTAGTCACGAGCGGCCTTGATGAGAGCGAAGCACTTAACAGGCGGGCTGTTTCCCGTTTGTTGGAAGGCAGTGATGGCGTCCTCATTAGAAATCGCTTACGACTGCTCAGGACCACGGAAAGGCTCTCCGGTTTTTTTCATGCGAAATTCATGCTGGTAGATCGGCAGTGTGGCTATCTTGGGTCAGCCAACTTCTCTGTAAATGGTCTCGAACGAAACCTGGAACTTGGTACTTCACTGAGCGGTCAGCAAACCCAAGCCTTGGACGAACTCATTACGTACATGGAAGCGACTGGGGAATTGGAAGACTGCACTGGCGAGATCTGTAAAGTCTAGGTCGGTTTGTCGTTTCACGAACTGTGTAGATAGTCTTCCTAAACGTGTTTGTTTGTCATCACCAACGGTCAGCAAAGAGCTTTCGTCTGATGGCGATCGTTCTCGGCTAAGGTGACGGCAAACTCTACGAATTGTGCGCCGAGCTCGAGGAGTCCGTAAGGAGTGCTTGTAACTTGTGCAACAACATTCTGCGTTGTGGTACTTCCTATCAGACCTTGCGACTCAAGTCGCACTAATGCACTGTGTACCGCAAAAAATGGCAGGGGGTTTGCGTCACTAGTAAATTCTGTATCTCTCCAAATTTGGAAAACCGCCTGTATCCATTGAGTCTGCAACTCACCTTGCTGTGCAGATGCGGGTTCCTTTCGAATCACCGAGCGGTATCGTTCTATGAGTCCGACCTGGGCTTTATATATAGCGTTGAGAACCATGATATCTGTATCCGTGAGGATTTCGGCGATTCTCGTGAACTCAGCCATCTCTTGGGCTCGGACTTCGCGTTCCTGCTCCTCTTTTGGCCAGGACATAGCGCCGTTTAGAAGAATCGTCCCAATGCGCCGTATCTTTGAACGATCAGCGGTTCTCTGAGTGGCTCCCGCTGATTGGCGGAAGAGCGATGCACCTGTAGAACTGGCGATAAAGGTCTCTAGTCTGACTAAACGAGACTTGACGTTCTCAATCGAGTTGGATGGTCCTTTCAGTTCTTCCAAAATCACCTCGATAAGCGCGATGGCCCCTCGCCTGAGACTGGAATCTAGGGCTAGATCAGGTATTTCTTCAAGAGCGCCTTCGATCGGCGCAATTTGGTGTGGTAAAGGCAGCTTCTTGAGAAGGCTGCTGGCAATTTTCCCCATGGTACTGGGCCCAAAGAGCTCTTCATATTTCAATCGCGAAAGTAGAGCACTCAACGGCGAGTCGAACGTTCCTCCGCTGCTCATCGATACCTCCGGCCGACTTAAACCAAAGGATTCTAAACGAAATGCCACTTCTAAGACTGCATGAATCGATGTCGTAGGGGCGACTCACATTCCAACAGTCGAAAATCGCGGCTTAGGTCCGGGTTGGGCAATTCAGCGTGCCAGTTGTGTGCCGAATTTACCCGGTCCGAGAACTCGGACAAAAGACAAACGGAGAAGCCTTAAAAGGCACGCAAGAGTCTCTCACCGCCGTCGACTTTTCTGGCACTTCGCAGCACGTGTTCCAATAAATCAGGATTCTTTATTCGTTTCTGTAGTTCCGACGCCGGCCAACTATTACGCAGGAAAGCTGAGATCAATCCGCGCCTCAATCGTTCGCACTTGTCCCAGTTCGAGATCCAAGACAACTCTGGCACAAATGGTTCCACAACAATCCACGCACTGTCGCTTAACCGTTGGTCCCAAGCCGCTTGATGGACATATTCGAATGATTCGGCGACCAATTCGAGGGGAGCAGGCGGCGCATTGTTGAGTGCCAAAGCGAGCAAGAACGCGGAAACATATATCCGATCACCGTCCGTTCCGTGCGTCCGCAAATGTCGCGAAGTACGAAGCCACACCGAAGTGTCACGCTGTGATATTTTGGATGAAAACGGCGCAACAACACGTGCGATTGCGATGAGGATGGGAAAAGACCTCTCTGGCCCCTCTTCAACCCACTCCATTACTGAGGATAAATGACTCCGTAACGATTCCCTACAGGTGTCCGACATTGCACCGTTGTGAGTTTCACTCCAGTCAAGTATCGCGAATACAGATTCTCTCCCCCAAAGATCCAAAGCTCGATGAACTAAACCATCGGAGTTGCTTTCCAAGAGTGCTCGAACGATGCCGGCGATCAATGTTGGATCTACGTCTTTGCGGCTGGCCACTGCCTCGAATAGTTCACGCTTTCGATCCCCACCTGCCAGCCAGAGCTGGAATGATGTTGCAAGACTAGGTTTGGCCTGGAATAGTGCGGGCAGGAATTGGATTTGCCGGCTGGTGATACTCCGAGCCGCCTCTGGTTCCATTCCTGCTATGAGCGCTGCCAAAGTTTCCTCACCCAGCGGATTTAACGTCGATCTAAACAACTCGCCGACCAACCAAGTTGCATCCTCGGACTTTGACACCCACAGTTCCTCCGCACGCTTCCTTAAGCCTAGAATTTCCGCGTCAAAGCTTTGGTAGTCGCTCGTGGTACCGATGCCAAGCAGCAGGTCTCGTTCCGCGTAGTTCACCAATCCAATATCTCGCTGTTCCCCAAACAGCGAACGTTTTAGGCTTTCCCCCGAATGAACACCCGGAAAGTTCTTCGCCACCGTTGAAATAAGTTCCGGAAGAGTCACCGATCGTTGGATTGCCTCATAGACGAACACAAGGGGCTCAAAGTCTTGGCGCTCGCTGCTTCCGTTCGTCACTTGCCAAAGAAAGGTTCGCAACATCCCACCACTAGTCTGTGAGGCATCTTCCGCTGCCTCAATCGCCCAGGCAGGAGTGTTACCGGGCATCGAATTCGCGATCACCGCCTCATTGACGCCAGCCATCGTCTTACTGTCAAGCATTACCTCACGTGCCTTAGATGTAGGCACACACTGAATATCAAAAGGCCGCTTATCAAATGTTCGCACTGCGAGCGCGCCGGTACAGAACGTAAACTGCATTCTCAGGCTGGGCCACTTCTGGGACCAGAGTGAGAAGATTGATGACTCGAACTCCTTGGAGTTTCGGGCTGCGAGGATTACAGGTGTATTCTCGTGGCGATAATGCAGAGATATTACTTTGTCGAGGACGTCCCTCTGCGATACCAGAACTGATGAACTTTCAGTGATTGTGTCTAACGTCAACGGTTTGTCGTATGACCCGCGAACGCCGCTTCTTTCAGGGCGTCTAAAGAGTGACTGCAAACAATCCAAAGATACAAGCTTTTGCATCGCAGAAGCGGGAATCACGATGGTATGCGTCCAAACACATCCAGGCCTAGGCATCTCGGGTGCATACCAGGTCTTAGCTAGCGCATACGCTTGCAGGGAAGGCAAGGGGTAGCCCGTAATGTAATCCTCAAATCCACTACTGACGTTGCTGCCGGATAAGTCGCTAAGCCGCAGCACCAACCGAATCAAATCCTCGGGGATGTCAATTGAGCTCTCCAGAAGACGATGGCCTTCGGCGTAGCCGTGAAGCAGCTGATGCAAGATCAGGCTTTGGGACGTGCTTGTAGGTTGGCAGAAGTTCACTGCATTAGCCATTGGAGCGGCTCAGTTATATCGTGACGATTCTTGACATCTGTACCTACAAGCAGAACCCGCCGTTCAGGCGCCTTGCTCTGAAGTTCGGCAGCTTCCTTTGCAAATTGCTTCGTCTTCAAAATATTGTGTGGAAAGGCATCCTCCAAGAGTTGCCGGTTCAGCCGTAGAGTCTCCTCCCCGATATCCGGTTTCTTTGCCAGAAGCTCCCGCAGTTCCTCTTTCGTTTCCGCGCGCAGTTTGACTCCCCTAAAACGAGTTTCATCAAAAATACTGGCGCTCCTAAGCACCGAATTCAAGCTGCGGACCAAGACCGTTTGAAATGTTTCGGGGCTCTGCCCACCTTCTTGCAGAGTCGCGTGGGCAGCAGGATCCAATTGATCCCACAACCAGTTGGACAGGGGGTCACCCTTCTCAATCAGCTGCTTCACGAACTTTTCAACATCCTTGAAATCGCCGGAGGTGAACAGCGACGATGCATATCGTCCGCCTTGAGCGCTAACACCATAGAGCGAAACTTCGAACGCGTCGGTGTTCGAGTCGAGAAATTGACCAAGCAAGGGCAAATGCTTCGCTATCCACTCCCTCGGGCCGGCAACTGACTGATCGACAAGATCCCATGCAGAAATGACGACCGCCAGTCGAAAGCCAGGCCGAAAATAGTCACGGCCGAGAATGAATTGCAACAACTCGACCAGTTGCACCTGCGTGGGAGATGTTTCAATATCCCATCTCTTCGGACTAATCTGTGCCCCATCGCTATCAATAGTCTCAACTATTGAAGGGTCATTGGCAATCGCCGATTCAATCAATGCCTCCGCCATGTCAATTCGAAGCGGAGCCGCGATATTGTCCGAGTGAATAAAAAGAATGCCTCCATTCGACTCACGGAGATGTTCATCGTATTGACTAGTGAATTGGCGGGATGTCCACTGAAGCCGGAAAGATTCTCCAGACGGATCCGGAATTGTGACAGCAAGCGGAACCTTTGTTTTACGATTTCGCAACAGCATGGAAACAAGTTTTTCAGAGAGCGCACGATTTCGTGGCACGGGTTTGTATTGCAGCCATGCGTCCCGAATCTCATTCAAGTATTTGCTTTCGCCATCCAGCGTATCCAGCTCTAGCTGGCAGTCAGCATTCGGTTGATTGACCATGTACCATAGCGCGGCGAGAAAGCTCGTCTTACCAGCGCCCGGCAGGCCAATCAGAACAAATTGATGCGACGTTGGATTGCTCATGACTGTTGGTGCTCTTCGAAATGGCGGATCCCAAACAGCTCACTCTCGCGCGTTCCAGAGGCTTCAGGCAGGAGATCCATTGCTCGTGCGCTAGGGCACAATGTGATCCACCCATCCAACAGCTCGACTGTCCCCTTGCCGAACCCGAGCTTGCGTGCTTTCGTCGGCCGGGCCGCCACCTCACCGAAGTTCAGATGCGAAACACGCTCTCGGAAAAGCTCATTAAACTCTTTCGCAACCTGCTTACGGAAAGCCTGATCTGCGGTGTTGTCCCCGGATTCGACGAAATAGTCAAACTTCGACCACAGGACAGTGACAACGCAATCGGCAGACAACATTTGACTATCGAGGCATGAGCGCAAAATTGTCTTCGCTTCCTCGATCGTTGCCCAGCGCTTGTCGGGTCGGAGTGCTTTCTTGCTATCGAGCAAGAGCACAAAGTTTCCAGCACGCCGCAGAAAAGCTAGATCTTTACACGCGTCCGTGGAATCCCGGACGTGTTCGAACATCTCCCCCGACACATCTGTGAACAAAAAATCGATCCGGATTGATGGGGTCTTTGCGGCGGCCACTCTAAGATGAAGGTATTTGGGACCTTCGTCATCATATAAGGTACGTGGCGTATCTTCCTCCTCGTTCTCGGACTCGACGCGAGAGAGATGACAACGCTGTTCGAATGCTGGCAACGTGCCCGACCCCGCGAAGACATAATTCGGAATCTTACCCCATTGAAAAAGTTCATAAATGCTCGTTAACAGTGTGGTCTTTCCAGCCCCAACGGGGCCTGCGATTACGACCCATCGTACCGGCCTAGATTTTGCCAACGCCATCGCATTAGCCTCGGTCAAATCGCTGCCACGAGGTAAGTCAATGATTTCCGATGCCGGCGTTAGACTGTTTGTCGTCTTCGCAGCGGTACCCGTGCTTGCAGCATCAACTGCGTCGTTAGTCTGTGGCGATTGGGAAGTAGGCGCATTCATAAATCACTTTTGTTGTTTCCAGGAGCGGCACAACAACGCTTCCAAGAAAACTTGGTAGGCGAGGACATGCGGGGGCATTTCGCTGTCCACGGAAATCCGGGTTCCCTCAGCGAATGCCGGAAACCAGGCATCATTCTGAGGCGAAGCGAGGGACAGTTTTATACCTTGGCTGATTGGTGTCACTTCTTCAAGTGCCGACAGATAATTCTTGTTTGTGTAGCTCTCCCGCCACTGGACAGAGACATCGTTGATCGCATCTGTAACGCGTACGGCGGCAGGAATCTTAGACTTGGCACTTCTGATCACGCGATCGAGAAAGGCCACCGCAGCGGCCGGGCCCGGGACGACCAGAGTTAGGTCGGCAAGCTCTTTTCCTGCCATCAAAGCGACCGCCGGCACCGAAAACTTATTCCACCGCTTTCCGTCATCCCGGCTATGCTCTGAGAATAGCCACCAAAGCATGTTGCTTTCTTCGCTAACGAGAGACAATTCGCGTTGCAGTCGCCGAAGTTCTGCAGTCAACCCTTTATAGGGATCTCCCAATGCCTCAATTGCAGCCAACAGAGCCTTGCGGGGACCGCTTTCTTCACTCTCGACGACCGAGGAGTTGCGCTCCGTCGTTTGTTGGCCCACATATCGACTCGCGATTTCTGGTATGTCTCGAACCGGAGGAGTCGGTCGAGCGTTTCCGGCAGCAGCACACACGAGCGACAATGCTGCTATAGGACCCAGTCCGCTCTCGGACCGTTCGATAACGTCTACTAGTTCTGCTCCGGCAAGGACGACAAGTTCTTGGTCGTTATCTCGTGTTTTGAACGCTGGGTCCGCAGTCTGAAGCGCGGCTAGAAATTCTGAAGGAAAATCATCCTTCGGACTTCCCAAACGGTTAAAAACCCGCACAAGCGAAACCACTGCATCTTTATTGGGGCCGTATTTTTCGATCGCGGCCCACCGCTTTGGCAGTTCTTCGCCATTCGGTTCGATGCCGGCCTGCCTATACCACTCGCCGAAGTCCTGATGCATGGCTGTTCCTCTTCGCCCTACCGCTTTAAGAACGGATTTTTGTCGGGTTCTCCATCTCCATATTGTTGCTCTACTCGGCGCCAGAGATCGGACAGCTTCCCCTCTTGGGCCGCACGGCCAAAATAAGCAGCGAACTGTTCGTCAGTCGGTTTACTCGCATCGTCGCCGCGGACAAGATTCAACGCTTCTGCAATCTCGCGTTGTACGCGCGATGACAGTTGCATGAATCGATACGCCAGTCTGCGCACCGGGTTAGACACGGCAGTCTTACTCCCGACAAACGGAGGGTTTTCTGCCTCCACCTGGTATATTTCCTCACGTGCACTAGGTGCGGCGGTCGCCGTTTCCCGCTGATCCATTTTATCCATGAACTTCAGAAAGTTCTCGCGCGGAGCCCAGATCAGATCCTCCACACTTTCCAAGTACAGGACGTTCTTATAGAAATCGCACGAAATCTGAGTTGCTTCTCCCCAAATTGCGTCACATCCATAAAGTTTTGCAATTGAACTCAGAAAATAGAGCAGAGCCGGACCTACTCCGCGAACAACGTACTGATAATCGTCCGATGGTGGCCGGACACTGAATGGGTGAGCTGCCAAGTAATCCAACACAATTCGGTTTTTCCATGTCCGCCGAAAATGTGAGACCCCAATCACTTTGGATTCTGGAAACCAATCGCATTTCAAAAGCACCAGGCACGCGACTTCGCATTGTGGATTGTTTTGAATGTGATCCCCGATGTCCTCGATCGCCCTAGCGTAGGGTTCGATTGCGGAATGGGCCTCGAAACGATGTACAGCGACCTCGGCAAAGTCAACAGCGTCGTTTCGCCGTGGATTGGCGTCATCTCCCAGCGTTTTCCGCCAATCATGCACAAAGGCGAGATCCTCTTTTTCCGCAAACACGGCCTTCGCTGTTTGGTATTTGTTGTTTAGCTTTACTGAAAGGTCCATCGGTTCATTCGCAACCCACAATAAGCCCTTAGTTTGCATGGCTAAGCACCTAAACGCAAGTGAACTGGGCGGATCAATTGCCGAGCGATGGGAGCGTTGCCGAAATCATCTGCGACACTCCCTATAGTGTCGATCCTTTTGACTGCCGTTGCATTCCTGAGGAGGCAGAGAAGTGCGCGCCGGATTTGACCGACTGACTGTCGGTCAGTCAACATTCGCTGTGCTGCTCGGCTTTTCGGCGATTCGGTGTGCCAGCTGTGGGCCAGATGCCAGGGTGCAGCGCACCTCAGGTCAGCGAGTTGGGATAAATGCATCGTCCGCCGCAGATTCTTATTTCAGCTCAGTTCTGGAAATACAAATTGAGAACTCTGCCGTGTGAAGGCTGACGTAGCGCGCTTGGAGCGACTGGACATGAACAAGACGGAGCGCCAAATCCTGTTGACTTCACACTTTTTCTTTGCTGTACTTAAGGGTGTTATCGACGGTGAAGGAGTTCACCGAAACCGCTGTCCCAACCTTTAAGCCGGGCACAGCTGATGACTCCTGACAAGCGGTTTCTTGTCGCGGAGTCATATACCGGCAACGAATCCGCAAAATGAGATAGAGGTACGTTGATGGAGAACGTGTGGGTCCTCGCCGACGTTTGGGTGGGCCTAGCCCTGGTCGCAACGC
>Ga0335085_10002842_pt1 | contig 31428 bp, 48 predicted proteins | sample Lox_Sample_45_FD_206712 | JGI IMG/M metagenome (GOLD analysis project Ga0335085, IMG submission 206712) | Soil microbial communities from Loxahatchee National Wildlife Refuge, Florida, United States - Lox_Sample_4.5 | ecosystem: Environmental > Terrestrial > Soil > Wetlands | place: USA... | reverse complement strand
GGCCATACAACTCGCCGGGCGCAGCCCACTCGCAAGGGCCGCGCGCACGCCGCAGCGCGCCTCGACTGGAGCACCGTCCTATCGAAGCTGCCCAACGTCTTTGTCGCCGCTGACGTGCGCAAGGCTTCGGGCAAGAACAGGCCGAGCGAGATCTTCGCGGCCATCACCCGGTGGATTAACTCGGGCCTCGTGGCCAAGACCAAGACGCGCGGCGAGTACGTCCGTAAGAGCGCTGTCGTGGCTGGCAGGGGTCGCCCCGTGACGGCTGCGAAGCCCAAGAAAGTGGCCAAGCCCAAGAAAGTCGCGAAGCCCAAGAAGGCCGTGAAACCGAAGGCACAGGAAGCCACCGAGAAGGCCGCAGCATAACGTCCGCTCTGGGAGCCAATGAGGGGCGAGGGCTTGTGATTTGAGCCGGAAGGTGATTAATTCGCCTTCCGGCTCATGCTTCCGCACCGATCCTACGAATATCATCGCACTTCATCGCTGCGTAAACGGTGGGAGATGCGTGTTCGACGCACGCACAAATGTTGGATCTGGCTCGGCGGAATCACCAAAGCAAACACTTACGGGCGCATCTGGTCTAAAGGAAAAGCGTATTACGCCCACCGCTTGTCTTATATATGGTTTGTCGGCCCCATTCCGAAGGGTTTAGAGCCTGATCATCTGTGCCGCAATCGAAAATGTGTACGCCCTGACCATCTAGAGTTGGTCACGCATCGCGTAAATGTTCTACGCGGCAACGCTCCATGTGCGCGTATAATAAGGCAAAGAAACCGATACAGACGGGGGGCTTGACTTTAGGGCTCTCGCCCCTTTATACATGATAGCGACAAATGAAGTTCGTGATTCCAAAGTTTCGCAAGCATGGACGCACATTGGTTGAGCACCAACTTGCGGCGTATCGAAAGATTCTGGAAACAGGAGAGACCATGATGGCTGAGAAGATTTGGAGGCAGGGTGACGTGCTGATCCGCAAGCTGAGCGGAAAGGCCGGGCTCGTAGATCTGCGTGCCCGCAAAGATCTCAAGGAAGTGAAGCCTGACCGGGGCAAGACCGTGCTCGCATACGGTGAGGTCACCGGCCACGCGCACGCATTCGATGCGATTCAGGCAAAGCTGTTCGAGGGCATGCAGGAGAAAAACAAGTGCTACCTGCTCATCGAGACGCCTGCGGAGCTTCAGCACTTCAACATCAACACGGGCGACCTGAGTGACAGTGATCACGCACCCATCGCATTCGAGCCCGGGTTGTACGAAGTGATTCGTCAGCGCGAGTACGTCGCGCCCAATTTCACGGAGCGCGTCGAAGACTGAACCAACTCTTTCGCGCGATGTAGACGTCACGCGAACGGGGAAGGGCCCGCCGTTTGCCCCCCTTTCGGCGGCTCTTTCCCAAACAAACCTCACGGGGCGACCCCTGCCATGGCTGGATTCTTTAATCGGCGGCGTAGTTTGAACTGGCATCCGCAGTCGGTAATGTCGGATCGTCTGGCGCGCTCTCAATCAATACAGCCAGCAATCGGCGTGATGATCACCTCTCAAGCGATTCTCGGATCTGGAACCGACGAGTTTTCGGCAGCGGTTGCAGCAACACCGGGAACGCAGCGAGCCTCTCTGCGCATGGCGGCGAGCCGCATACTGAACAAGCCTGATACGATCGCGTTGATGAACACGTTGCGCGATCAGACGCTGAAGGCTTTCATCCATCCGCCCATACTGACCGCCGAGAGAAAGAAAGAGATCGGGCGTCTCATCGGGCTCCAATACATTAGATATGGGATGCGCCAACCTGCAATACGCTGGTTCGATTCTCCATGGGCGGCACTCGATGTAATCGCGAAAGATGAAGTAGTGAAGGTTACGCCGCGCGTCGAAGGTCATCCCGATCACATGGTTGCCGATAACCGGGAGCTTGTGGAGAAGCTTCAAGCACCGAGCACCACGCGCAAGATTGAAGCTGTTCAATGGAGCATGATTCTAGACGCTGTAGCATCCGCAGCGCCAACAACCGGGATAGGCGTCACTCTAAGCACTCATCTGGCTCAAGTTCTGTCCCAATATGCCGCCGAATTGTATAGCTTCGGTGTAGCGATTCCCATGGGACAAGTAGTTGCCGACGCCGGGCTCATGGGAATCGGTAACATCCTGCCGTACGTTCTTTCCGACGCATTGGGCATGAAGAATCCGACGTGTTCTTCCTATCATCGGGCGATCCAGTTGGGCCTCGGCGTGTGGTGGCCGTTCAAAGACCGCGCGTATCTCACGCCCATGCCTGCATATCATTTCGACGTGCAAGAGCGGGCGCGCATGTTTAGCAGGGAGATGCTTGCGCTCACACGAGGCCCCGGTTTCTCCAATACCATCGACGATCTAGGCGACGATATTGTCGAAGAAGAAGATCCAGAGATGGACACCACCGTCTTCCGGGGCCGGACTCACCGCCTGCACAATGAAAAGGGCCCGGCCATCCGCTATCCCGACGGCCAAGGTGTCTGGGCAATCAAAGGTGTTGTTGTCGACGAGCAGATTGTCATGCGTCCAAAGGAACAGGATCCGCATCGCGTCTTCGCCGAGCGCAATATCGAGAAGCGCCGCATCATGCTGGAGCGCTTTACCTTCGAGCGGCTCATGCAAGTCATGGAGCCTATGGACAGGCGCACGCGTGATGCGATCAAGAGGCAGGAACATGAGCATTCTTATTCGGTCAATTACCGCCCGCCATGGAACAACAGAGATCCCATTCCTGCTCGACACAATCGCATCTGGCTGGTCGACGAATCCGAATTCGGCAAGCTCTGGCAAATCTCATTTCGAGATGATGAGCCGCAGAAATTCGTGCAGGTGAAGAACTCCACGCCCGAGCGTGATGGCACCTTCCGCGACTATTTCCTGCGTGTGGACCCAGATTGTGACACCGCGCGCGAAGCAGTTGCGTGGACTTTCGGCCTCGCCGAAGACGAATACAAACCGATGAAGGAAACTTAATGGCTCGACGTATATATCATCGAGAACCTGTCGAAGCGCCGGATTCGAAAGCGACTACTTGTGCGCGTTGTGGACGCGACAGGAGTGAGGTTTGTCCTCTTTATAAAGCCGAAGCAGATGATCCTGATGTCTATTGTCATTGGTGCGCTTCTATGATGCTCAACGGTGAATGATCTATGGCATTGACTAAACGCGAGATGGACGGCATGATGTCGACCGGCGACGGCGAGTGGTGTACGCCGAAAAACCGATTTCGTCAGTGGGATTCTGTCTTCCATTTCGCTGTCGACGTCGGTGCGAGCAAGAAGAATACGCTTTGCTCCACATATATCGGAAAGAAAGAGAATGCGCTCGCGCCCAAGACTCATTGGTGCAAAGCTAGAGGCCCGGCGTTCTGCAATCCGCCATACGGTTTCAATATCATTCACTGGGTCGCGAAAGCCGCAGCCGAAAGCAAGCACTCGAAAGAAGCCATCGTGATGCTTCTACCCGCACGCACCGAGACCGAATGGTTCCAAAGATATGTGTTTGGCGCGGCCCAGCTTATCTGTTTTCTCGATACCCGGGTGAAGTTCGAGAACCCAAAGCTCAACGGCAAGACCAGCCAGCCTGCATTTCCATCGGTGCTCGCCGTCTATTACCGCGAACCAGTAGCGGGCACGAAACATTTTAACAGCATCTATTTCTACGAAACGGCACTCAAACAGTTCGGTTGTGTAGTCAACATGGATCCTCATCAACACTGCGATGCCTGACGACGTCAACATCCGCAAAATCTTCGATGGCATGTTCCGCCCACTCTTCGAGCGGCAACCCGAGTTGAGTATCAGTGATTTACTCCGCTGCTTTCCCGGTTGCGGCATTGATACACTCACCTCGTTCATGGCCGACTTCATCCGGCTTGAATTGATAACGCGAGCCGATCCGTTTCGTTGGAAGCTGCTCAGGAGAGATAACTGATGGAAATCCAGAATGCGCAGATCACAGAAGTCGATCTCGGTACCGAAGATCACGGCCAGTTGGGCGTATGTATAACTTTCTCCGGCGAAGGATGGGGGCAGGGTTTTGGTTGGTATGGTTTCGGGCGTATAAATACGCCGATCACAGATCCATACGGTATCGAATTCATCCGCCGCATTCTCACGACATTCGAAGTCAACGACTGGAGCAAGCTCAAAGGAATATATGCACGGATCAAGCGCGATGAACCCGATGGACCGATTCGTGCAATCGGCCACATAACCAAAGAGAAGTGGTTCGAGCCACGAGAGGTATGGAAAAAATGACTGCGAATGATTCTGAAGGCTTCGTAGCCGCGCAGAAAGCGGTTCCGCTCGGGCGCTATCGTCACTACAAAAGTCCGACCTACGCCGTCATCGGCTACATCTGGATGGCCGAGACCGAAGAATGGGGTGTGCTTTACTTGCCGGAAGACGAGCGCGCGAAACTCGTAGCGCAATCAGTCAGGCGATTCACTGAGATCATTCCGGGGCCTACTCCAAACGACGAAAGTTCGCCGCGTTTCTATCGCATCGGCTAGGGGCAGGGGTCGTCCCGTGACGGCGGGGCCGGGGAGCCGAGTTGAACGGTCTCTCCGCAGGGCCAGTCTGCGGCGCATCACCGGATGCTGTCTCCCCACTCACGGGGCGACCCCTGCCAGTACGCATAGTACGTGCTTGATGGCTTCCAGCCACGGATCCGCCTCGCGACGGCGCTGCTTCGAGCGCGCACGCTTCATGAGCCGGGCACGACGCGGCCCGGGGCGCTTGTTGCAACCCCGGCACCGCAGTTCGTTCTTGGCTGAGCCCTTGAATCGATCGTTCATTAGAATACCACGAGTGCGACGTCGGCCAGCGCACCGAAGTCGTTCATCTTGCCGAACACCTGCACGTTGCGGGGCATGCCCCGGTTGTCGGTTGGACGCTCTTTATTCTCCAGTAGGAACTTGGCCACCTCGTTGGTGAGCTTCACGCTCGAAGGCTTGCTGTGGTCGCCGATCTGCTTGAAGCTGCCGACATAGCGGTCGCTCTTCGTATCGTAGTTGACGCTTACCAGATACGCGAGATCCATCGGGAATTCGGCGCGAATCTGATTGCGTATCTCGTCGGAGGTCTGGAGCATTCCGCCCTTGTTCATCTCTACCCACAAATCAATTATTCGCACTTTACCTTCCTCCCGTTTTCTCTTGAATGACGTCGAGTATCCGATTCAACGCAAGCCCAGCCAGTTGTCTGAATCCCTTCGGCGCTGGCCCTTTGAGCGATCGCCGTATTGCGTCGGCCTCGGCTTCCAACTCGGTTACGTCGAACAGCCTGAACTCTTCCTTGGTCATGGCCGAGTGCAGCCTGATCTCTTCGCCCTTCGCATTGTGCCGGATGATATCCATTCTATGCCGCTGCCTCGTCGGCCATGCGCCGGGCGATCTTCTCCAGCGCCCGCTGTGCGTTCTCCGCGATACGAGTGTAGCGCTCTTTGATATCGGTGATATCGGCGAGGATCGCTGCAGTCTCGCGCTCGATGAGTTCGGCATCTTGCGAGTGGAATTCGATTCTGCGGATCTCGTTCATCATGTAGCCGCTGGTCATGAACGGGACGCGGCTATGCTCGGTGGTTTCCTTGCGAATGTGTTCGAGTATCGCGATCGTTTCTTTACGCACCATTTGGGTTTCTCCTTATTTCGTCGAGATGGTCTTGATGCGAATCAAAGGCCGCGCTGCGCCTGTTCTTCCAGTTGCCGAGCCATCCGCATTCACAATGGGACATCCAGAATCCCAGCTTGCGATCGCCGCTGTAGTAATTGCGCGGCGCGTGCCCTTTGATCCGAATCCGTTTCACGATCTAAACTATATCAGGATTCGGGTAGCGTGTCAAGCTCCTGCTTTGCTTTTTCGATCAGGCCGAGCACTTCCTTCAGCTTGGCGTCGTACTCAGCCGAGTCCAGACGGCGACCGTACGGATGCCATCCGAAAGCGACCGGCTTGAGCGTGGTGTTGATCTTTTTCACCTCGGCCAGCAGATCGGCGCGGACCTTGAGCAGCTTGGCGACGCGGGGATCGTTGGGAAACAGTTCGTGCGTGCCGTTGGGAAACTCGCCGAGCAGTTTCGACGTCCCACTGTGCAGGCCGCGTATCGTGCAGGCATTGCCCTCGCTGTCGAGTACCGGGATGTTGGTAACCGTCTTCGCCGACTTGACTGCGGCCTTCTGCGTCTCTTCGATCGCGTTCGCCGCCTTCTGCCACGTATCGAACCGGTTCCCGTACTGGCTCCCCACGATGTCCGGGCCTTCGATAGAGAAGATCGTATCACTCAAACGGATCGCGTATTCGCCCTGCACCCAGCGGGTCGGGTTCTCTTCTTTCGTCCATCCAATGCTCATTGTAATCTCCTTGAGTTCGGGTTTCTATCGACTGACCAGAATCATATCAGGATTCGACAGGCTTGTCAATACCCTGTGCTGCCTGCTTGCGTTCGTAGTATTTGAGCCGCCGGGTCCACGCCTTGACCCCGGTCGTCGCGCGCTTCTGCTTCGAGGTCCAGCGCGCAATCATCGAGCGGCAGTGATCGATCTTGGCTTCGGCGGTCGGCCTCGGCTTGCGCTTTATCGGCTGCGGCTCCAGCGGCATCGCTTCGGCCCACGCGTAGATCTCGCGCCAGTTGCCGACGCGGTTCCAACGCGCCACTCCGCTGAAGTCTTTGTGCTTCCAACCCTTGGCGTGACAGAGTTCGTGGGCCATGACGTGAGCGAGATCAGCGCGGTCGACAGCGCCGGACGGTACCATCACCTTCGGACGCATCATCCCGTAGGCACACCAGCCGCTGCACCACGTACTCTTATTGGCTTGCCGGTTGTACGTGACCGTGACGATCAGCCGCTTGCGCTGCACCGGGTTGAGTTCAACCATCGCAACCCGCGACAGGATATCGCGCAGGTGCTTCGTGTTCCACCGCGTGCGATTGACTACCTTCATTATTTCCTCTCGTATGGTTGATGGCAGTAGACACAGTCGTCACGGGCCGGATCTTCATCGCGGTTGTATTTACAGAGCGCGGTAGGCGACTGCAAACAAAGATGGGTATATGAGAACTTTTTGTATCGCGAATAGAAGACGCCGGGGTTCTTCGGTGCCAGTGCTCGGCATGGTTCCCAGCCATGTGCTCCCATCTGCTTTTTGCTGCAGACCAGAAGACGTTCGTTGATGCTGTCTATCCAGCGGTGTCTGTGCTTTCTCATGCGGGCCTCCCGTAAAAGAATTCGCCGTAGCGCCGCTTCACCAGCTTGCCGCCGATATTGAGAACGCAGAACTTGCGCCCCAGCGTATGGATCTTGCCGGGGTGCAATGGACCGCCCTCGCGCAGCTTCGCCAGAATCGGCCTGCCTTCCATCGCCTGATGCCAAGTGACTGGACGAATTTCGTTTTCCATGGTATACATTATACCAGCATTCAATTCGAATGTCAAGCGGGTGGGATCTGCTTGACATACTCGCCGCTACCGTGTATAGTGCCGGAGAGATAGGAAAATGAAGATCACGCTCTATCATTTCACCTGTGCTTTCCATCTGCCGAGCATCAATGAAGACGGGCTCGCCATCGGCGATGTCCATCTCACTTTCGGCGGCAGGGAGAAGCTCGGCACCCGGGGCGGGCCCGATCCTATCCATCCGTGGTTCACCGACAACCCGTCATGGGAAGCGCAGCGCTATCTGAATGTAGCGAACCTGAAGGGCGCAGACGTCGACAAGACCGGCGTCCGCATCACCGTCGAACTCGACACCGACGATCCCAAGCTGGTGCCGTGGTCCAAGCTGCGCGATACGCGGCTCGCGGAAATCACGGATCCCAAAGAGAAGAAAAAGTACGAAGCTTGGTTCAAAACGCTTGAGAACAATCAGGCGCACCACTGGTACGTGTACTGCGGCGTCGTCACGCCGGATAAGTTCAAGGCGATCGATCGCAATCCCCATCTGAAGCCCACAGCCCGGGGCACCGCGCTAATCACTACGCAGTGGCCGATACCCGAGATCGGCGTCAGCCGTGAGAGGGTTCACAAAGTCATCATCGACTTCTACCTGACGATGATTAAGGAATGCCTCCGGGTCGAAGAGTTCGACATTCTCGGCAATCAGGGAATGACCATCCGCGAAGAGAAAGAGGCGCTCAGTTATCTGTACGAGGCACTGCACAACTCGCGCATCTTCGAATTCACGGCACGTGACTACCACACGCTCTTCCACACCGCCGACGTCTACACGACCGAACACGTTTATGGTGAACGGTGGGAACCTGCTACACGCGAGCAAGAAGAGAGCGGACACGTGCCGCTCACAGACGAAGAATACAAAGAGTTCACCGAAGACAGCCCGAAGTTCACCGAGGCCGTCAAGGCCATGCCGATGCCTACGCCGCTGCCGTTCCCGAATACCTATATCGCGTGGGGCGGTGGCGCGCGGCTGAGTCCGGCGAAATTCACCATCCAGACGCGCAAGCTGTTGGAGCCCGATGTTGGCGGCTGGGCGATGGCCATGCTGCTCACCGAGCGTGGCTATGTCTATTCATTCATGGTGTACGCGCGGGTGATTTCCGGTGATGCACTGGTCAAGCATCTCCGATCACTTCCAACCGACAAACTCGCGCGGCTCGGTGAAGCGGTCGGCAATAACGACGTCGATGAGATCTGGACCGACCCTACATTCCGGGTCGGAATCGAGCGCACGCCGCAGCGCGGCTGGATAGTTCCGACCAGCATGGCGTCGTGGATGGCGAATCTGGCGATCGATGCAATCAATCAGTGCGACCGGCTCGTCGCCGAGCGTCCGTTGCTATCCACCAAGATGCGCCTGCGCGACGTTTACCGGGAGATTCGCAAGGCTGCACCCCCGCCGCCGCCCTACTACAAGATCCTATTGAAACCCGAAACATTCGATGCTAGGGTTAACGCGCTCTTCACTCGGCAGCGGCATGTTGAATGGAGCCACCAGTGGGACGTACGCGCGCACGACCTGATCAAGATCATGCGGGGCACATTGCCGATTGAACCGAAGCTCTACCATAAGCTGCTCAAGCGCAAGTACGATCTGTTCGATGCGCTTCATCCTGTCAGCGCCGAATGCATGGCTGCCATGATGAAGCGCAATCTGCCGCCAATGCAGCCGGGCGAATGGCTCGCTTACCACAAAGGCCGCGTGAAATCGTACGTGAAAGGGCCGGAAGATAAGCCATACATTCCCAGCAGCCGGGCGTTGAAAGACCGTATACCGGAGACGATCAAAAGTGCATGAAGATTACAGCACTGATGGAGATTTCCAAGCGCATTGCGGAGATCAATCCGATGACCGCAACGAGCACGTTTCAGACTATCAACCAACTCAAGGCCGAAATGATCCTCGCGCTCACAGCGATAGACGAAGAGATCGAGGCGCTACGCACGTGGCAACGAGTACGTGAAGAGACAGAGGGCAGGGGTCGCCCGTGATGGTTGTCTTGGTTACAGGCGACAGGTGGTGGACGGACGCGCGTCCTATCTTGCGTGAGCTACGCAAGCTGCCGCGCGATACGTGCATCGTGCATGGTGGTGCTCGGGGCGCAGATACGATTGCCGATTCGCTAGCCAGAGCGCTCGGCATGCCGACGCGCAGCTATCCAGCCGACTGGAGCGTATTCAGAAAGAGAGCCGGACCGATACGCAATCAGGAGATGCTCGACAAGGAACATCCGAGCCTCGTGCTCGCGTTCCACGAGTACATCGAGTCCAGTAGTGGCACCGCAGATATGATCGCGCGAGCGAAAGCCGCCGATATAGAAGTGAGGTTGTTCAGCAAATGACTCATGGCGGCGGCACCATGGGCTCGCACAAGCACGGCGTTTCCGGCCATGCTGCGAAGTTCAATAAGACCAAGGTGTTAACTGCGATCACAGTCAACAAGATGAAACGAAAACGGCGACCGAGGCCCGAGATGGTAGACGCACGCGAGATCGAGAAGGTATTCAAATGAAATCGCAAGTCGATGGTAAATGGACCGGAGAAGCCGCCGGAAGGCTGGCGCAGGATTTTCGAGCGCGGACGATGCATGGATGGCCGCTCAAGAGTCTGACTAACAACCAGCTTGTCATCCTGTACAAGGCCGCGAAGCAGATCACTGTACTGGGTAACGCCGCTGCAAAGCTACTACGACAGCGCCAGATCAACGGCAGCCGGGCACACAACCGCGCGATGGATGACAAGCGATTCTTTGACATTCGACGGCTTGATTCTGAAGCGCGAAAGATCGCCCGGGAAGCCGCGCCTGCGCTGCGACTACAGCGCAAGCTCACGCGACAACAGCATAATACAAAGTTGGTGGGATGATGGATGGATCCAAGTGGATATTCAATCTTTCACAGGCGCTGCAGGTCATCAAGTGGCTGAAAGACGAACTCCGGGATCAATGCTGTATACATTGCATGCGTACGTTCGCGGAGCATACAGGCGCGGATCATTTCTTTAATACAAAGGACGAGGGCGAGATCGCCAATTGACATATACAGGAACAGCAATCGCACTCCCGTGGTGGAAACGTAATCTGCTTTGCAAGATAGGGGCGCACCACTGGGACTATCCCGGCGGTCACTGCGTCGACTGCCGTTGTTGCGACCTGTTCTTCGAGCCGCACCGTCACGGGGCGACCCCTACCAGAAAAGAACCCAAAAACCCGAAGGAGGGTTAAAAAAATGGCTGCAACAGCAGGAGTAGAGAATCTGACTGGAGAGAAGCTTACCGAAGGCATACCGGTAAGCAGTGAGGGAGTGCGCTTCCTCAAGGCCGATATCGAGTACGCGGTTGACGTACTGGTCGGCATGGGAGAGCAAGGTCTTACCGTCGTCCGCTGGCTCGGCGAGACCTACTACGACCACCAGCTATACCGCATGGAGTCGGACGCGCGTATCCGCGAAGCCGACAAGCTCAACCTGCCCAACGCGCTACTGACGTGGTACTCGGAGCAGCAGAGCAACGTCGAGAAGACGATGAAAGCGATGCTGTCCCGGTATACCGAGAAGGAATCGAGCGGGATGGGTATGTGGGCGCGCAACGTGGTCGGCATCGGCCCGATCATCTCGGCGATGTTGCTCGCGCTCATCGACATGAACATCTCGACCAACCCGTCAAAGATCTTCCGGTACTTCGGTCTCGATCCGTCCTCGAAGTGGTTGGGCCGCGAGAAGGCCGAAGTGGCACTGCGCGGAATCATGGAGAAGAACAACCTGCGCGCCAATGCGCTCGACGACGCCGCAGTCCGGGTGATCGCCGTGGCGCTCGGGCGCAATCAGGATGCCTTCTTGCGACAGGCGCACAACAAGGAAGGCCGCATGACTCGGGCGACCGTCGTGGCTGCTATCGCCAAGCGTCCGTGGAACGCGACTGCCAAGACGCTGGCGTGGAAGATCGGCGATTCATTCTGCAAGAATCACAACAAGCCGACCTGCTTCTACGGCAAACTCTACGAGCAGGAGAAAGCCCGGCAGCAGGAGCGCAATGCTTCCGGCGGTAACGCCGCGCTTTGCCAGCGAGAACTTCAAGAGCGTACCTTCCGCGATCGCGAGACCCGGGAGCTATACGAAGCCGGTCGTATTCCCGATGGCCGTATCGAGTTGCGCGCCCGGCGCAAGGCAGTGAAGATCTTTCTCGTCCACTGGTGGGCCGAAGCCTACCGGCGCAAGTTCAAGGCCGAGCCGCCTCGGGCGTGGCCGCTAGAGCACGGGCACAGCGATGAGATTCGCGATCCACAGTTGAAGTCGTAACTAGCCGTCACGCCGAAGGAAACCGTACCTCGCGAGCGAGTCGACCTTTGCGAGAAACCCGGGCTCACGAAGCGAGCCGTTAGGTATGATAAATCCGATCAATGGGAGCGAGCCGTCTCTTCAGAGGAAACCGAAACAAGCGAGCGAGCCGTGTACAGGTAGAAAACCGAAGCTCTAGAGCGAGTCGGCAGTCTGGAGAAATCCGAAAGCGACGAACGAGCCGATTTGGGAAGGAACCCGGAGCCAGTAAGCGAGCCGCGTATTGGGAGAAACCCGAGTCGAATGAGCGAGCCGTTGTGGAAGAAGGAATCAGGGACGAAGGAGCGAGCCGTAGAATGTGTGGAATCCGTCTCGTAGGAGCGAGCCGTCGTCACAGAGAAATTCCGTCCGTCACGAGCGAGCCGAATAAGCAGGGAAGCCCGGTACTGAGAGCGAACCTCACGGGGCAGGGGTCGCCCCGTGAGGTTTAGCGTCGGGGCATGATGTCTGTCGGTGGCGGCGGCGCTGTCGGTTGTATTGGCTGATTCACCCAAAACGTCGGCGGCAACTCGCTCCGCGCCGTGCTGATAGCCGCGACCACCGTCGCCGGATCGTTCTTCACGTTGACCCAGTACGAGTTCGGGCCGTCGCTGACGCGGATATCAGTGCCACCTGTAGTGTCGTTCGCCTGTACGACGATGATCTTCATCTGGGCGAGATCGAGAGCATGCGTCATTCTGCCATTGGCTTCGAATATGACCCATCCTTTTGGCCGGTCCATGGATTATCCTCCGGTTGACGTAACTTGCCGTTACCGTGTATCATATCGCCTGTTCGGGGAGAAGAGGAAAATGAACAACATATGGATTCCAAGAAGAGTTTGAAGAACACCCGGCAGCCCGCTCCCCGGGCAAAGGATCCCGTCGCCCAGTTCTTGGGCCGTCGCCGCTGGTCCGGCATAACGAAGAAGGCCCACTCCGAATTCGCACGCAAGAACATGAAGGATTGGTGGGCGAAGCAAACACCGGCATTCAAGAAGGCGCGCGGCAAGCTGATGACGACCGCTCGAATGCGGAAGCGGCGTGAAAGAGAACGTGCGAAAAAGATCGAAAAAAAGATCGGGACGAGGAACAGGAATTAGAGTGTGTCGCCAATTGGGGCGTTAAACCAAAAGAGGGGAAAGGTAAGGAGAGAATGAAAGTCAGGAATGTAATTACAGCGGCGATAGCAATGGTGCTCTTGATGGGCAGCGTGGCGCTGGCACATGAGGACGACAAGGATCACGGCGGATGCCACGATAAGTACGGACATGCTTGCAGTTGCCCAACGCCATATCCTACAGCTAAGCCGACTGCGACACCGGAACCAACGCCTGCGCCGCCGCCCTACGTGGACAACGACTGCCAGCCGACGACTTATCGGCGCGTCGTATTCGCGCCGGTTGCGTCGAGTTGGGTGACAGGTCAGTTCGTCCCGTTCAGCGGTCGCGGGCAATTGACTGTAACGTGCTACGGCAACGATCAGGCAATCAACGCGGATGACTATTGGGCAGACTCTTCGTGGGTCATTCAGCATTGGCCTCTGAGCAAATACACGCTTAGCGTTATCCCGGTCCAGCACGGCACGGGCTACACTTGGTCGTTCCAAAATGATGACACCGATGGCTCGACAAGCAACTATGCGGCCATCCTTCGATGCATGACTAGCTGCCAATAGTCCCGAATGCGGAAGCGGCGCGAACGCGAACGCGCGAAAAAGAAAGGATGAAGTACGCGGCTCGAACACGTGTCCCGGTAGGTCAGTCGCGCACCGAGATTGAGCGCGTACTGACCAAATATAAAGCCACGCATATCATGTTCGGCTTTACCGCCCGGAAAGCCATGATCGGCTTTGCTCTAAACGACAGGGCCATCCGCTTTGAACTGGAGCTACCCGAGGGCAACGATCAAGCTATCCGGCAACGCTGGCGGGCTCTGCTGCTTGCAATCAAATCCAAGCTCGAAAGTGTGGATTGCGGTATCGAGACATTCGAGGAAGCTTTTCTTGCCCACATCGTGATGCCCGGTACTGGCGAAACTATGGGCGCGCATTTGATTCCGCAGCTTGAACACCTGACAAAGAAAAAAGGCGTCCCGCAGCTACCCGGCTGGGCTTGACAGATAGCTGTAATCCTGCTAGATTGGAAGCATGATCGATCCGGCAAAGCTTCTGAAGATTCTCGAAACCCGGGCTCCAGACGATCCGCGTTCGAAGCTCGCCCATTTGGCGCGTGCCGTCTTCCGGCCTAACCCGCGTCAGATCCTGCTCGACGATGATGAGAAGAACTTCGTCCTGAATTTCCCGTACAACGCCGATACCATCTACGAGATCAAAGCGCATTTCCCGCCAGCGCTGCGGCGTTGGGACGCGGAAAATAAGCGCTGGTTGGTCTCGGTCACCATGGAGTCCATGGAACCGCTGATGCTGCTCGCCGGGGCGTGGGAGTTTACCTTTCGCCCGAGCGCCTATGAGAAGGCGAAGGCGCTGCTCGAAGACATTCATTTCTTCAAGAGCACCAGCGCCGCTCTGGATACCGGCTACGAGCCGCTGCGGCAAGACGGCAAGCCGTTCGTCAATGCTCAGGGCAAGCCGCTGCATCCGTTCCAGAAGACCGGCGTCGGCTATGCGGTTCGCTCCAAGCGCTGCATCGTCGGCGACGAGCAGGGTCTCGGCAAGTCGGTGCAGGCGCTGGCCGGAGTCGAAGTCCTCGATGCCTATCCCTGTGTGATCTTCTGTCGTGAGTCGCTGGTCTACCAATGGGAAGACGAGGTTCGCTCGTGGCTGCCGCATCGCACGGTCGAGGTGATCGACAACGCCAGCGTGCCGACCTACCGGGCCGATATCGAGATCATCGCACGCTCGAACCTGAAGCTCCCGGCAAGCTGGTATCAGGAGAAGAACCGTTTCATCCCGAAGATCCTGACCAAGAAATGGTTCAAGGATCATTACACCAGCCTGCAGGGCCGCCAGAACAAGTCGATGATCATCGACGAGATTCAGGACTACAAGAATCGCAAGAGTCAGCGCGGCGAAGCTATCACCGAATTCGCCAATGGCCGTCCGTTCGGCGATCCGATCGACGTCCGCTTCGTGCTGACCGGGACGATCATCGAGAATCGCCCGGCAGAACTGTTGCAGCCGCTGCGCATCATCGATCGCCTCGATGACTTGGGCGGCTTCTGGCTCTTCGTCAATGCTTACTGCGACGCCGAGCAGACTGACTACGGGCTCAATATCAAAGGCGCGAAGCTTGAGAACCTGAAAGCGCTGAACGAGAAGCTGCGCTCGATCTGTTACATCCGGCGTGACAAAAAGCAGGTCATGCCCGAGCTTCCGGCAATCCAGCCTGTACGTATTCGCCTGCCAATCTCGAACCAGCGTGCTTATGAGCGGGCAGAGCAGGGATTCGCCGAATATCTGGATGGCGTGGAACGCGAGACGCCACAGACGTTCATCAACGAACTGTCGCGCATCGAACGCCTGCGCCAGCTTGCGGTCGAAGGTATCATGGGCGGCGTCGAAGAATGGCTAGAAGCGTTCGTCGAAACGGATCAGAAGCTTCTGATCTTCGCGCACCATATCAACATCCAAGAGAAGCTGGCCGACATGGCCAATAGGATTCTGGCTCCGCGCAGCAAGCGTGCTGCGGTTCTCTTCGCCGGGAGCGCCAAAGAGCAGGAGCGCAACAAGAAACTGTTCCAGACCGATCCTGATTGCCAGATCCTTGTCGGCTCCATGGAAGTCGGCGGTACTGGTCATAATCTCACGGCGGCTTCCAACGTCGCACTGATCGAACTGCCGTGGACGCCCAGCACCATCGATCAGATTCTCGCACGTGCCTATGGCCGTCTGTCGGATGCGCACGGGATCGATTGCTACTTCCTGAACGGGCGCAACACGATCCACGATGAGATCTGGGCGGTGCTCGAAGAGAAGCGCGCAGTAACGACGGCGGTAATCTCCGGCAAAGAGCCCGAGACGAAAGTCACGCAGCAGATCCAGCGAGAAGTGATTGAACGATTCCGCAAGCGTGCGAGAAAGCAGAGGGCAGCGTGAGTTGGGATACGTGTAAACCTGTCGGTGGTTGGTGGCGCGTCGACTGGTCGTGCTTGGATTGCAAAAAGCGCACAGCCTATGTCGTGGCATACACTACCGCATGGACGCTACCCGAGCGTCGGCTGGCGACTGCAATGCCGACCGTCGCTGTCGTGCCGATCTTCTGTTACCACTGCAAGAAAGAATGCGGCTCGACCGTTGTGAGAAGCCACTTTCCACGCGATGAAGAATCCTCACGGGGCGACCCCTGCCATGATTAAAATCAACGACGCTGACAGATTGAAGATTTATACTTCGGACACGGAATGGGTCCATATCGATCGCGAAGATGTCTCTTACTTTCACGCCGTATACCCGGACGCTGAAGGCCAGAATGCGGTTGCGACGCTCATCGCAGGCGGAAAGCATTATGTGATCAAAGGCGAGTGCGATTGGATCCGCCATGTTCATCTCTGGTACCTACAGGAAAGCCAATCGCTCCCTGTCGGATATTTTATGGACCAAGGGGCTTGACACACATGCCGCTGCCGTGTAGCTTGACTCTCTTGCGCGGGTCGCTGTTGGATGGTTATCGTCCCGTTTGAACGATCTGGGTCTCAAAAACCCGGAACCCCGTCCAGCGAATTTCATCCGCGCATTTTGACGAGCACTCGGGTCGAAGGTATATCGTTAACGGCTAAAATTACGGTGTGCCACAAACTTATCCGAGCGCTCATCAAAGTTCTCTCGCGGGTCGAAGCGATGGTTTAACGGCAACTGTGGGCCGGGGGTTCGAATCCCTCCAGAGGGCCAAAAGCCCGATGTAGCTCAGATGGTAGAGCAACAGTCAAAAAAGAACCAGAGCAATTACTTATCCGCGAGAGAGCCCAACAGAGACGGGTCGCCGATTGAAGGTTATCGACTATGGATCGCGAGGTCGTGGGTTCGAATCCCACCCGGCACCCCAAGCAATGGTGTCGGTAGCTCAGTGGTTAGAGCGCGTAAACGCCTTTGATCACAAACTCATCCGTCTCTGTTGGGCATACTGCGGGTCGACGCTGTGAAGGTTAACGGTTAAAGCTGAGCTACGTCCAGCGAGGTGGTCCAAATCCACCAACCCCGAAAGGGGATAGCCTTTCAGCAAACACTTTATCCGCAGCGTGCTCTTAAAAGGAGAAAACGAGCCATGAAGCCGTACGCACGTCATGTCAGCAAGCGGAGCACTCCGCAGTCGCAGCCGATCCCGGGGCGCGCTGACATGGTAATGAATTCCGCCGGGGGTTACGTATTCGAGATCGATGACTGGGCGCGGCTCGACCGCTTCCTGATCCTCGGTAGCGAAGGCGGGACTTACTATGCGACCGAGCACAAGATCACGGTCGAGAACGCCGAGTGCGTACAGCGGTGTCTTGCCGAGAATCATACTCGCGCAATCGGGAGCATCGTTTCGATCTCGGAGAGCGGTCGCGCTCCGAAGAACGACCCGGCGATCTTCGCGCTGGCGATGGCGGCTGCGCACGACAACCCGGAAATTCGGCATATGGCATTCGGTGCGTTGCCGCGCGTCTGCCGTATCGGTACGCATCTGTTCCAGTTCAACGAGGCGCTTGATCTGATGCGCCCGCAGTGGAACCGCTCGCGGCGTCGGGCGATCGCCAAGTGGTACAACGAGAAGGAAGGCCATGATCTGGCACTTCAGATCGTGAAGTACCGCAACCGGGCGAACTGGACTCACCGGGATACGCTGCGCCTGTCGCACGCGAAGCCGAAGAACGAGCGCTACGACGCTTTGTTCAAGTGGGCGACGTTCAAGCCGGAGAATGCTGAAGGCGAAGAAGGCCTTGGCGATACCCTTAGTGTTAGGACGCTGAAGGCGGCTGACAAGCTGGTCTTCGGGTTCGAGATGCTCAAGGCCGCTGGCGCGGCCAAGGGTGAGCACTCGGCGAAGAGCCTCGCGAAGATCGCGAAGCTGATCACCGACTACAAGCTGCCGCGCGAAGCGGTCGAGGGCGTCAACACCGCGTTCCTCAAGCACCCGGTGATCTGGGAAGCGCTGCTCGCCGACATGCCGATGACGGCGATGATCCGCTCGCTCGGCGCGATGTCGGCCTGCGAGTTCTTGACCATCGGTTCGGATGCGGCCAAGACCATCGTACAGCGGCTGCACAACGAAGACCGTCTGCACAAGGCACGCATCCACCCGATCAACGTGCTGTCGGCGATGCTTACGTACGCCGCCGGACACGGTTTTCGCGGCAAGCTGACGTGGTTGACGGTTAGCAAGGTGGTTGACGCACTGGACGACGCATTCTATCTGTGTTTCAAGAACGTGCGCGCGACCAACAAGCGCCGACTGAAGGCGATCGACATCTCGGGCTCGATGGACGGCAATACGGTCAATGGGCTTCCGTTCCTCGATGCGCGGATGGCCTCGGCAGCGCTGGCGCTGGTCGATGCGAACGTCGAGCCGAATGTGGAGTTCATGGGCTTCGGCACGAAGTTTCAGGAACTGGAGATCTCGCCGAAGTGGCGGCTGGATCAGGTCTGTGCGTACATGGGCAGCCTCGGCATGCAGGGCACTGACTGCGCACTACCGATGGTTTGGGCGGCGCAGCACGGCTTCAAGTTCGACTCGTTCGAGGTCTGGACCGACAACGAGACGTGGGCCGGACGTATCCAGCCGGTACAGGCACTGCAGGCTTACCGGAAGAAGACCGGCATCGCGGCCAAGTCGGCGGTGATCGGAATGACCGCGACGGAATGTTCGATTGCCGACCCGGAAGACGGCGGGATGATGGACTTCGTCGGGCTCGATGCGGCGACGCCGAACCTGATCGCCGACTTCATCGGCTACAGCGATGAGGCTGAGCCGAGCAAAGCGAAGCGGCGCGTCACTGTCGATGAAGAAATCGACGTCGAGGCTTGACACAACACGGTAGCGACGTGTAGGGTGGCTTCAAAAGGGGTCACCCTTTTTTCTGGCAGGGGTCGCCCCGTGAGGAGTGGTATGAGTAAGCAGGAAATCTACAAAAAGGCGCGCGACAATTTCGATGAATACATCGCCACCAGCACAGAGACGAATACGGACCATCTGAACAAAGTACAGAAGCTGCAATATGCGCTCGCGGTGTGGGTTAATAGCGAACTCACTTCAGATTCGACCACCGATACGCTCGGCGTTAGCGAAGAAGTCGGTGAGACCACCGAGGCGATGCTGCTCCTGCTTCTGCTGGCCACCAAGTCCGGCAAGCTCTCACATGCCATCCTGAAACACCATCAAGGCATCCGCGAGCATCACGAACAAAACATCGAGAAGCTTCGCGCCGAGGTTGCCGACGGCGTCATCGACGTCATTATCTACGCAATGAATCTGTGTACGCACCAGCGGCTGGACTTCGACACGCTCTTGCGCGAGACTATCACCGAAGTTACAACCCGGAAGTGGAAGACCGATCCTCAAGGCAAGCAATATTGACAATTGCCTAGTAAACTGCTATAATCCGAGCATGCTGTTCTTTATAGGATCATTCTTTATCGGCGCGCTGTTCGGCGTCTGTGGCCTCGGCCCCCTCGGTCTGTTCATCACGCTCGGGCTCATCTACGCGAGGCGCGAACTGCGGAAATGGGAAGCCTATGCCGACCGGCAGGTATCCTACAATACGGACTACGACCGGGTGCTCGCCAAGATGTTCAGGGACATGCAGCAGGAAGCTGCTCACCGCGAGCGTCAGGAGCGCCTGAAGGGCGCGGAAGATGTCGAGTTCAGGGTGATTCGATGAGGGACGGAGATTCGGGCGAAGGGGCTGCAACCCATAAGTCCGCGTAGCCTTGCAGGGCGACCGCGCCGTCCCTCTTCGAAACATCGTTTGACATAGGACCGGTCTTGCTGGTACCGTGACATCGCGCGCCAAGGAAGCGAAAGCTTGTGTCGCGGTAAAGGAAAAACTCCCCGAAACCCTGTCGCGAGACGGATTAAAGTCCAGCCCCTTGGCGCGCACTTCACAAAGATATGTAATCTGGCCGATCGGCAAATTCAGCCTCTACCCGGGGAATCCCCGGCTTCACGACGATAAGATCGACAAACTCGCCGCTGCCATAAAGCAGTTCGGCTTCCGCGTGCCTGTACTGGTGCGCTCGGACGGCGAGGTGATCGACGGCGCGTTCCGTATCAAGGCGGCGATGCGTCTCGGGATGAAAGAGATCCCGGCGCTCATCGTCGATGGTATGAGCGAGCGACAGGTCAAGGCGTTCCGGCTATCGGTGAATCGGATGGCCGAAGAGGCCGAGTGGGACGCGGACGCATTGATTAAAGAACTGGAAGCGCTCCGCAATGGCGACGACTTCGACAAGCTTGCCGAGTTAACCGCATTCGATCCTGTCGAGATACGTGACTTCCTCGAAGCGCCGGAGCCCGACGCTGAAGAGCCCGAGGAAGAGGGTCCGGTCGACATTCTCGCCGCAGCAGGCGACGATTCCGAATATCTGGAGGGTGAGAGTCCCATCGTCAGCTACCGGGACGACGTCATCTTTCCGGGCTCGGGCACCATGGGCCTGCCCGAGATTCGCTCCGACTTGTTGCTCGAAGGGCCACCGCCTAATACATGGATCCCGGGCGGCAAGGTCAAGCCGCCGTTCATGTTCTGCTACAACAAAGACTCGAATAGCGGTATCGACTGGAAGAAGACGGTGGTCTGCTTCTATACAGCAGACAAGCAGTTCGAGCGCGTGTGGACACACACGTCGCAGGTCGTCACCCGATTCAAGAATCTCGGCATCAAGGGCATCGTCTCTCCGAACTTCTCGGTATTCATCGGCTGGCCGAAAGCTCTGCGCGCGTACAACATCTACCGGTCTCGCTGGTTCGCACGCTACGCACAGGACGCCGGGTTCCCGGTCGTAGTTGACATCTGCGCAGGCACCGCGCTCGACCTCGATTACCTGCTCGACGGCCTGCCGAAGCGCTGCCCCATGAGCATGGAACTGCAATCGCGCTATACGATCGACGAGCACGCGAACGTCGTCCGCGTCATTAAGGCCGTGCTCGACTTCAAGCCGCGCTCGCTCTGGATTTACGCGCCGCAGGATCGCCTAGAACAATTCCCGATGCTCCGGCAGAAAAAGGTGCCGGTGAGCTTCATCACCCCGCGCATGGTAAAACGCCGTGAAGAAGTGGACCACGCGTGATGGCGTATGAAGTAACAAGAACGTACACCCGGCTCATGCGGCCTCTGACCGTTGTCGTCAACGCCGACCATGAGCCATTCGATATTAACATCGGACGCGGCACGCCGTGGGGCAATCCATTCCGCATTGGTTCCGACGGCGATCGCGAAGACGTGATTCTCAAGCACAGGCTGCTCTGGCTAGGCAGCCCAAGCAGGATCAAAACAGTACGTACGTATCTGACCGGGAAGGTGCTAGGATGCCCGGGTAACTGCAAACCGTTGCCGTGTCACGGTGACGTATACGTGGAGATTTGCGATGGGCGGCGGCGAACATCAAGCAACAAGCAACGCGGCGGCGACAAGACGGGGCAGGAAAGGCGCGAGGCCGAGAGCCAAAGGGCCCGGCGCGCGAAAGGCGGTCGGAGCCCGGCGCAAGACCGGCAAGGCCGCCGTCGCAAAAAAGAACGTGAAGAAGGCTAAGGCGAAGAAGGCTTCGACCCGGGCGAAAGCGGCGCGCCGGAAGAAGCGCCGATAGGTTCTAGCCGAGCAAGAAAGAATTCGTTGCCGCCTCGATAGTGGCTTTTGATCTTGCCGCTCTGAAGTGCTCGGGCGACTTCGAGTGCCATGATTTTCGACATGTAAACTCCATCTTCAACGGTGGCTGATCTTATATCGCAGCCCGGCTGCCACGCGATGATGATCCAATTATCGGTTTCTTTACTCACAGTCCGAATTCCTCTTTGAACTGCTCCAAGCACCGCTTGGTCAGAGCGCTGTAGTGGAGACGGTATCTCTGCGGACGCTTCCCGCCGAAGGCAATGTAACGCCGCTTCCCATCCTTCTTCTTGACCAGTGCATTGATCTCTTTCCGCGTCAGCTTGTCACCCCGGAGTGCTGCGTTGACCAGTTTCGCGCGCCTGATCTCATGCTCCAAGATGCTGAGGTGTTTCACGACCCGTATGTTGTCCGGCATCGGACCCCGAGGCCTGAAGTTCGTGACTACGGGCAGGATCTCACCGCGTGCCACACGCTCGCGTTGGGCGTCCCATCGCTTGCGGATGGTCCTACGTTGGTACTCGCTAATCTCTTCGCGTGTTGGTCTCTTCACGGGGCGACCCCTGCCAGTTGACTCTTGATAGCGGTAGGGTCTATGCTACGCCATCATGCGGCTACCACGCAAGGCCGATAAGCGGCTCGCGGAGATCATCAGTGGGAACATGAAAGAGCTTGGATGGCCGGAGGAACTGTGGAAGCTGGGGGAAATAACCGCAGCGGTCAAGCTGGTGAGAGACGAGGGGATTTACGATCCGGGGCACCAGAAGGCACTGTGTCGCATCGTCGGCTACATTCTCTGGAAAGCAAAAATCGTCCAGTAGGGAGGCTGTTACACCGTGCCGTATCGCTTGTCAGGAAGACCCATGAATGGCTCGACGAAGTTGCTGAACAGGATCTTGTCCGCCTCAGACTCTGTCCGCATTGTTGGAACACCACGAATCACATCGGCCCGGGGATCAACTGCCCTTATTGTGGTTTTGCAGTGCGACGGTGGAGCGAAGCTCGACCAGTGCTTCACGCATGCCGGAACGAATGGACAGGGCTCAATCGGGCGGCAATCCAATGGCTGAGAAATCATAGGTGAGAAGATGCCGAACTGGACGGACGATGAAGGGCGCAGCCATTTCATGGAAGACGAGAAAAAGAAACCAAAAATAGAGAAGCTCCACGCCGCCGCCGATCAAATGGCGCAGTTCTACTTCGATGACATGCTGGAGAATCTCCGCTCGAATCCGGCGCTGTTGCGCCTGACCCGCTACTACTTCATCCAGAAAGTCCTTAAAGTGTTGAACAAACAGCCGAACCCCATCGGCGAGGTTCAATCCGGACATGATATAATCAGTTGGATGCTCGGCCAGTGCCAGATCTATCGCAGGGAGCAGCCGAAGCCACTGAAAGTTGAACATCGATTCGAGGGGTGAAGATGAAATCACGCTTCTGGTTGCCGACGCTGGTCGCCGCCATTGCTCTGCTGATCTTCAAACTCGGCGGGGCTCAGACAATAAACGTCACGCCGGGCTCGGGCTCTCCGGTCACGGTAGATCTGCCGTTCACGATCAACATCCCGGTGACGATCGTACCGAACATCGGCTCGCCGATTCCCGTCAATCTTTCACTCGCACTGACCGGGACACCATCGCCATCACCGACCGCGACAGGATCGGCAACGCCGACTGCGACGCCGACGGCATTTGCTTTGACAGCACCGGCTGATGGCGCGACTGTCAACGGCGTCACGACCATTACCGTCGTCGCCCCGAATCCGCCGGTCACTTCAGTTGTAGTCACAATTGATGCTGCAACCTTTGCGATCTCGCCGCCGCTATCGTGGAGTTGGAGCACTTATACGTATACCAATGGACAACACCGGGTGGTGGCGTACGGGTACGACGTCTTTAGTCATATCGTCGCGCAGATGACCGCCAACGTCACCGTCTCGAACACTCCGACCCCGACGCCATCTCCGTCGCCGACTCCGGTTCCATCGGCTACGCCTACTTGACATGCAGATGGGGAACTGCTATAATTACCGTTATGATGAAGCTCGAAACCATTACGACTGTCATCCCGACGAATGAGCAGTTGATCAAAGCGATCTCTATCCGCATCTGTCGCCCATTTCCCGCACTCGCGATTTGCAATGCGCTCGGCGGATTGGAGACACCCGAATGGAAGATCATTCATGAGTTCAGCCCGGAAGAGATGATTCAAGAGGCGCAGGAGCGCGGCATCGACGTCGCCAACATTCGCTGCTCGTTGCCTGACGAGCAAGACAACTACGCGCTGCTCAAGGATACCCGCTACGCGCGGTTTCTAAAATGAAAGAAGTGACCGGCGATATCTGGGATCTGGCACGCAACTGTATCATCTGCGTGAGCACCAACGGCGACGTCAACAAACGCGGTGAAGCTGTGATGGGCCGGGGGCTTGCGCTCGAAGCGAAGCAGCGCTATCCGCATTTTCCGGCTATGCTCGGCTATCGTCTGAAGACTTACGGTAATACAATCCATGTCTTCAGCGGTGAGAATGAAGTAATCGGGCCTGAGTATTACTGGGTCGTCACCATCCCAGTCAAGCATCATTGGTATGAGACAGCCAACCTGAACCTGATCCGTACGTCGCTCACCGATCTAATCGAGGAGCTTCGTCTCGTCCCACCCGGTATGCCGGTCTATCTTACCCGGCTCGGCTGCGCGAATGGCGCTCGCGACTGGAAGACCGAAGTCAAACCGATCATGCAAGAGATTCTGAAATCCGATCGATTCATCGTAGTGGAGAAGCCATGAAGCGCACACCCGTAGAGAGCAGCAATCTGGTCAGCGTCGGCTACGATCCCGCCGCGCAGATACTGGAAGTCGAATTCAAGTCGAAGAAGATCTACCGGTATCACAAAGTACCGCAGCAGATCTTCGATGGCCTGATGGCTGCCGATTCCAAAGGCGCATACTTCGCGGCGCACATTCGCAACAACCCGTTGTACCCGTACGAGCAAGTGAAGTAACTTGCCGCTATCGTGTTGACTTCTATTCAAATCCTGCTATAATCGGAGCACTATGAAGAAACAAGCCAAGAAGAAGCTGGCAGGGGTCGCCCGTGATGGGTTTGCGAAGGGGAAGAAGGCGCGACAGGCGCGTGCGGCAAAGAGCCTCGCGAAGGTCCGCGAAGCCGCCAAGGCCGAGCCGGTCCAGAAGGCTATCGCGCTGCCGCCTCCAAGCGAAGTCAAGGCGCTCGACTCCGAAGCCTTGGCGCTCTCCAACAAGGCGATCAAGCTGGTCGTCTCCAACTCCGAACAGGAACAAGGTGCGGTCGCCTTCGGCTCCAATCTCAAGGCGCTGGAGAAAAAGATCACCGAGTTCTGGACGAGGATCATCACCCCGGTGAAGGGGCTCTACGATGAGCTTCGCGAGCAGCGCGACGAGCATCTGCTCCCGGTCACCGAGGCCATGAACCTTGTTCGCTCCAAGGTCAGCGACTACTACAAGGAACGCGATCGTCTCGAAGCAGAAGAGGCCGCGCGCCTGAACAAGGAACGCGAAGCCCGGGCGCTCAAGGAAGCCAAGAAAGAGGCGATGGATCTGATCGCCAAAGGCAAACTCGAAGCGGCTGCCCAGCTTCTGCGCGAGGCCAAGGGCACTATCACCGAAGTCATTCCCGAGCGCGCCGTCGCGTCCACCGGAGCCCAGCGCCGGGAGACGCGCGACATCGAAGTGTTCGATGAGAAACTGGTGCCGGACAAGTACTGGGAGATCAATTACGTCACGCTCCGCAACGACGTGCTCGGTCGCAACGGCATCAAACCGGTCAAGGTGCCCGGCGTTCGCATCATCGGCAAGGCAGGCGTAGCGTTCCGTGCCGCAGCGGAGGCGTAAATGCAAGTTAAATGGTATTGGCCGATCATTTGGGCTCTCGCAGGTATACTCGGATATGCGGTCATTGGGCCGCACTTGCAAATCGTCTGGCGCTAACAGAGAGGTATAAATTCTCATGAAGAAAATAAGAGTCAAGAGACTGGTAACGCTGTATCTTTGTGCCGCGCTGCTGTACATTCTGTTCGGCGTGACCCTGCATATTCTCGGTAGTTAGTGCGTAGTAAAGACCGTCGACGGGCAATCGGGCGTGGCGTTCCGCGCCGCAGCAGAGGCATGATATTTGATGAGAATCACGGTCCTTTACATTATTCTAGTTCTGATTACGATCTCGCTGCTCACTCACATCCTGAACGGCATCAGCGCCCCAAGCACGTTCGACGTCTGGGCCTCACTGGTAGCACTAATCGCACTAGGAGTATTCTGGTATGAGATCCTACGACCGAAACTCGTCCGAATCTGGGAATGGTGGAACAAACTGGGTGAAGATAGCTAAGTGGGGGCTGCCGCCCTTCTTCCTTCTCGCTCTGTTCTTCTCCGGCTGCATGGGATGCCAGCGCATCTCGCCCGGGTCCGTCGGCATCGTAGTCAACTACTATGGCTCGCAACGCGGCGTAGCTGACTATACGCTTCGCACTGGGATGGTCTTCTACAATCCGGTGAGCGAAACGGTGCTGGAATATCCGACGTTCGTGCAGACTACGGTCTGGACTGCGAATTCTAATGAAGGCAGCGCTGCCAATGAAGAGATAACTTTCAACTCTTCGGAGGGCATGAGTTTCGCTGCCGACATCTCGCTCTCCTACCAATTGGTTGCCGCTCAAGTGCCTGCTTTCTATGTCAAGTTTCGCAGCGACGATTTGAGCACGTTCACTATGGGCTATCTGCACAACGTGGCGCGCGATGCTTTCAATGAGATTGGCGCGACTTATACTGTCGAAGAGATTTACAGCACTAAGAAAGCCGAGCTACTCAAACGCGTTGAAGATAAGGTCAATGCGCAAGTCAATCCGTTCGGCGTGCAGGTGATCCAGTTTGGCTTCATCGGTACTCCACGACCACCTGCAGCGGTACTCAACGCGCTCAACATGAAAGTTGCCGCGATTCAAAAGGCACAGCAGGTTCAGAACGAAATTATGTCGGCGCAGTTCGAGGCGCAGAAGACTGTCGCTACGGCTGACGGACAGGCGAAGGCGCGCATCGCAATCGCTGAAGGTGAAGCCAAGGCCAATCAGGTGTTGGCGCAGTCTATCACGCCGCAATTGCTTGAATGGCGACGGCTTGATATAGCACAGCAGACTATCGCGAAATGGAATGGTGTACGTCCCATGGTCGAGGGTTCTGGGGCCAACATGTTGTTTTCACTACCGCTGCCGCAGAAGTAGAGTCAATGAGAACCAAGGAAGAGAAAGCAGCATTCGCCGAAGGCTTCGCGTTCGCACTCGTCATCGCGCGGAAGAGCATAGATGCAGCCAAAGAGATAGAACAAAAGCTGCATGATGAGTGGAAGATGCCATTGATACTTGAAGGCGGCTTCACCGAACTCGGAGCCGTCAGATGGATAGACGACTTGATCGAAGTCGGAGCCGTCAAGCGCGCCCCATCACGGGGCGACCCCTGCCAGTGAAAGAAATGACAACCGATGAACGCGTCGAAGCGGCCCGTAAGGGTTTCCGTCTCGCGCGTGCGACCGCGCATCAGACTAACAACGTCGTCGCCCAATTGTATACTATGGTCATGTCCGCGCTCGATGGCGGCGATGAGAACGCGTTCCTCCAGAATTTGAGATCCTTCCATACCATGACGCTTGAAGCCCGGCGCAATGCTGGTGACGTGGTAGAAGGTTTGAACGCCGCCATTGTCGCCATGGCCGACCTGTTGGGTCCGCAATCGAACGATCAAGTGCATTAAAAAAGCCCTCTTGACATAGCAGCGCCGAGTGGTAGGTTAGCTGAGCGCGAAGCGGGACTGGACTTCCGCGACGCGCTCTCTGTTCGGGGAGGCGCGGCAAGTTGGCTGGTTTTCGTGATGATGGGCGGCTTTACGTCTCGGCTTCAAGTCTTGAAACCACGGCGCATTGTTCTACCCGCATCTGGCTGACAGTAAACGGCTACACCACGCCGCAGGAAGCACCCGAGCTACTCGCCGGGATCGCCATCCATAATACCTTCGAGGCGTACTTCAAGACCGGCTCCCGACGGCATGCAGTTCAGGTATTTGACAATAGGTACAAAAACTGGGCCTTAAAGAACCAGCAATGGTTCCAACGCCTCCGCTACGATAGCGTGCAACGGATCACCGCACGCTGGCTCGACGAAAACCCCCTCGAAAAGCTTCCGTACCGCCCGAACGCCGGGCTCATTGAAAAGACCTTACACTGGCCGCTCACCGACGACGGGGAGATCATTCTTGTGATGCGCCCCGACCTCGTCGGTTACATCGGCCACACTTCCGGCGTCTGCATTGTCGATCACAAAAGCACCAAGACTATCAATCAATACTTCGCTGACAGCTTTGACATGAGCCCCCAGATCGCCACGTACTGGTGGGGCATTGAACAGATTTTTGAAGAGCCCGTGGCCGCGTTTTACATTAACGCGATCGAACTGCCGAAGCTCCCCGAGATGACCGACCAGAAGCGCTGCAAGCAGCACAAGACATGGCGCGGCAAGTGCGCGCATCTACATCCGCGCTTCCATGTCTTCACCCAGCGCCGTACGCCGGGACAGATTGCCGAGTGGCATAAGACCGCCGTGCAATACGCGCGCCACCTGCAGGAGATCCTAACTATCGCGCCTGATATCTCTCACTTACACAAGGTACGGATGAACGGGATGTTCACCGGTCATTGCCGCTGGTGCCCGTTCAGTGAGTTCTGTAAAAACGGAAGGCCAGTTAACCGGATCAAGGAGTATCTGACGGAGACACCATTGACTATCGAGGAGCGGCGCGCTGCATGAAAACGATACCGCTTACGCAGGGCAAGGTCGCTCTCGTCGACGACGCCGACCATGGTTGGTTAACCAGATGCAAATGGCAGGCGGTCTTACTCGATGGTATATGGTATGCGAAACGATCAGTAGCTCGTGAGGGTAAGAAGCGTACGATTCTTATGCACCGATTGATCCTACTCGCTGAGAGATGGGAACGAATCGACCATAAAGATGGCGACGGCTTGAACAATCAACGCTCAAATCTTCGGCGTGCGACTTTGCATCAGAACAATCGCAATCGCAGGTTGAATCGAAACAGTAGAACCGGGTACAAAGGCGTCTACGAAAGCCCAACCGGACAGATACGCGCACAGATTCAAATTGGTAAGAAGTTCATTCACCTTGGTGGTAAATTTTTATCTCTCGAAGAGGCAGCGCGTGCTTATGATGTCGCAGCACTAAAACACTTTGGAGAATTCGCTCGCTTAAACTTTCCAGATGGAGCGTGAGCAGCATGATAAAAACAGCGCTACGCGTCGCGATGATTGCCTGCTTCCAAGTCGCGTCAATCGGCTTCGCGATTGGAGTATTCATGTGGGCTAGGTACTATCCCGAGCCTTGGAAGACGACAGTGATGTTCATTAGCTTCGGCATCTTCTTCGGCAACGCTTGGCTCGTATCACAGTTGTTCTTCTGGGGTACGCCAAAGCCTGTCATCCAAGCCAAGCAAAGAGGTAGAGCCTAATGGCATTCCCACCGCGCAAGTTCATGATCATGGGCGAGGCGGGTGTCGGCAAGACCTCCCTGCTTGCTACCTTCCCGCAGCCCATACTCTCTTTTCACTTCGACAACCCCGACAAGGCAGAGGAACCATACGAGCGGCTCGGCGACTACGAACGCGACCCGAAGACCGGGCTCTACTTGCGTCCCAACCCCGGTATTCTTGGGCCCATCGTTAATAGTGACGAAGGCCGCTACCGCTGGGTCACTTCACGTCGGACTAACAAAAAAATCATTCTGATTCGCTTCTACAAAGATATCGATCCGCGCGACCCGAGAGGCTGGGTCGACTTCCACAATTATCATACTAAGCTGGTTCACGGCGGCCTCTACAGGGCTGACGGTACGCTACGCTGGAATACCATCGGCTACGATTCGGTCGGCGGCATGGAGTTTCTCGCGCGCAAGGATCAGCAGTACCGGATGAACGCTGACGCCAAGGATTCGCGCCAGTGGTACGGCGGCAGCACCGATGAACTCGAAGAGTTCTTGCAATCTTCGGTGCCTGCGCTACCATGCAACGCCGTGGTCATTACTCATATCGATCACCGGGAAGACCCAATCCATGGCGGTTTCTTGCATATGCCCGTAGCTCCGGGCCGTCTGCGCATCAACCTGTTCCGCGACTACTCCGAGATGTATCGGTTCTACGTCGCGAAGGATGAAGAGGGAACGCATCGTAGATTGCAAACAGCAGCCAGCGGAGAGTTTCACGCCTTTACCCAGATCGGCGCGCCCGATGGCTGCAAACCAACTTACAGAAGCCTGTGGGTCAACTGGGCTAAGACGCACAAGGAGGAGAAAAATTCAGGAGAGTTCGTCGAGGGGCAGCGAGTCAGTTAAACTTTCGTAACAGGAGAAAGAGGCAATGGCAGCACCGCAAGCACAGCAGCCGCCGCGTCGCGGCAGCGGAATGATGGTGGACTGGAACAAGGTTCCGGATACCTCAGGCTTAGTCAGCGGAACGTACAACGTCCGCATCGAGAAACTGTTCGAGTCGACGACCGGCGGTGGCAAGGCATGCTGGAAAGCGAACCTCAAGGTTCTTCCGCATGCCAGCACCAAGCGGATGAACAACCGCGTTCATACCAACACCTTTACCATCGGCAACGATGATGATCCGATGGCGTTAGAGCCCGACACGATCAACGACGCGTTCGGGACGCGCGACATGAAGCACATGTTCAAGGCCGCACAAGTCAAGCTGGAATCGCGCATGGCTCTGACCGCCCGGGCGGCGATTGGAAAGACGCTGACCATCGTCGGCGTACTTCCCAAGACGCCCGGTAAGGGTCAGTCGCGTGTCTTCTTCAACATCACCGAGTGGCTCCCGCTCGGCAAGAAAGAACCGTGCATCGACGTCGAGACCACGGACGAAGAGGTCGTCGCCGCCAGCAATGGCAAGCCGCGTCGCGGCGCTCCGGCGGCTGAGCCCGAGGCCGAGGCCGAAGAGGGCATGGAAGCCGAAGGCGAGGCGGGCGAGGCCGTCGAAGAGCCCGGCGATGAAGAGCCCGAAGTCGAGGCCGATGCTGGCGAAGGCGCGGACGATGAGCCCGAGGCCGAAGCAGCACCGCCGCCGAGGGCCACGAAGGCAGCAGCCGCAAAGGCAGGCGCGAAGGAAGGCACTATCACCTGCGGCATGTGTGAGAAGCCTATCGCGCGCTCGAAGTACAAGGATCACGTCCCGAACTGTAACGGGTGAGCAGCAGCGTGCTGGCAGGGGTCGCCCCGTGAGCGAGATACGGGGCGATCCTTTTCGCCGTGGGGGATTACGATGGGTGATGTAATTCCGCTGCACCCGGCTCCGATCAAGCAACGTCAGTGGCTGATCAACGGGCGCACAATCTTTACCAAGTTCGTGCCAGATGAGGGCCAGCTTGATGCCGAGCTACTGCTCATCGGCGAAGCGCCCGGCAAGAACGAAAACTTCAACATGAACAATCGCGGGGAGCCGTTCCCGCGACCGTTCGTCGGCTGGTCCGGCCAGCAGTTAGTGCGCTGGTGGAGCGACGTCGATCTTTATCGCCGCCAGTTCTATATCACCAACGTCTTTCCTTACTGGCCGCCACACAAGGATGGTATCGAGAAGCTAGTCTCGAATGACGAACTCGATCTCTGGGGTGATAAGCTTCACGAGAAGATACGCAAGCTGAAGAACCTGCACATGATCGTTCCTACCGGCAACGTGGCGCTCCGGGCGCTGCTCGGGCGGCGGAACATCATGAACTGGCGCGGTTCGATTCTCCAGTATACCTCGCGCGATGGCCGCAAGATCAAAGTCATTCCGACTCTGCATCCTGCTGCGGTCGCACGTGACC
>Ga0335085_10002841_pt1 | contig 31448 bp, 26 predicted proteins | sample Lox_Sample_45_FD_206712 | JGI IMG/M metagenome (GOLD analysis project Ga0335085, IMG submission 206712) | Soil microbial communities from Loxahatchee National Wildlife Refuge, Florida, United States - Lox_Sample_4.5 | ecosystem: Environmental > Terrestrial > Soil > Wetlands | place: USA... | reverse complement strand
TTGGCTAGCACGAGCGACCGCGTACTTGGCTCCCAGACCGAGAGCGCCCAGTCTCCGAGAAGCCTGGCAAAGCATTGCGTTCCGTCGGTTTGGTAGGCGGCAGCAACGATGGCGGCGTCCGTTGCGTTGGTCTCTAGAGTGTCGTGGAACTTGCGGAGGAGTTCCTCGCGGTTGTCCAGTCTCCCGTCCCACGTGAGGGTGGCACCTGAAGGCAAGGAAAGAGGCTGCGTTTCGCTGTGCGATTCGCGACTCGTGCAGAACGCTCGAAAAACGATTCCTACGCCACCCTTCACATAGTTGCCTTCGCCGTCTGGGCCGTACGGGACCAGCATCGCGGCCGCACGGTTGAGCTGCTCCCGGTCCGGCGGCCGGTCGTCGAAATTCCATTCACCGTATTGCACACTCACGGCGATCCTCCTCCAGAACGTCCTAGCGGTCTCTTCTCAACATCTGTCGAGAACGGCGTAAAGCTCCGACATATAGGATTTGTCGTTGACGACTCTGCCTTCGACTTCGACCCAGGCATGAGCCTTGAAAGGCAACTGTTGTGCGCCGATGACCATCTCCGCACGGACGCCGTAGTCTCTGAGCAGGCAAGTCGTGGCCGCGGATTGTTGCAGACAGAGCGTTTTCTTCCAGTACCAGATGCAGGCGATTGCCATCGCCGAGCAGATTCGTTCCACGGTGTCGGGTGCCCGGCTCCGACTCCGAACCGGATAGTTGTGGATAGTGCCGTGCAGGGCTGCGAAGTCCCCGGTAGCGAGCCGTTGATCGATCCAGATCAATTTCCAAAAAGCTTTCAGAACGAGACCTCGCATTGGTACCTCCGCTCTTTCGTCAGCTGACGACATGGCGACTCGCCGCGAATGTGGCCCACTGATCCGCTTCTCGCTTCAGCCGGCGAGTCAGGCTACGTAGATGGCGAGCGGTCTCAGGATGAAGGCAAGGCGATTGACGCCAGACGTTGTTGCAGACAGCGTATGAAAGAACGGCCAGAACAGGGGCGAGCATCATTGCGCGTTCGATTTGGCACGGCGAGAGAAATGGACGCCATTTATCCGTATAGGTTTTCGTCAAAGCCGACACGGCAGAGTCGTTGATTCCCTGACAGCGACGAAAATGCTCCAAAAGATATTCGAACGTAATAAAGGGATGGCCGATCGAAGCTTCCGCCCAATCCAAAAAGACGCAGCGGCTGGCGGACACGACGATGTTGCCAGGATTGAAGTCGAGGTGGCCGATCGAGTCGGGAATCTCCAAGCCAGCGGCGTCTGAAAGGATCTCTTGCAGTTGACCAGCGAGCGAATTCAACTCGTCACGGGAGAGCGGCCAGGGCAGCGGTTTCATTTGTTGCGCCATAAGGGCGGCCATGGCTTCAAGAAATGGTTGGACAAGCTCCGCGAGCGCAAAAGGGCGCGTGTCGTGGCAACCGAGGTCGGCCAAGTGGAGTGTCCGGCCCATCGAGGCGATCTGCAGGTCGGCAAGGGTAACTGCCACCGTCGTCCACATGTCGAACGGCGAAGTCTCGTCAGGATGCTGCCCCTCCGCTTCGATCGCGAGCCAGGCATTCCAGTCTTCGCGGAACGCAAGGATGGACGGAAGGAAAGCGGGGAAATATCTCGACAGTGCGAGGGTAATCGGGAATTCCCTCAGATTCGGTTCACCAACGGCCTTGAACCAAAGAGCGGGTCCGCATGTTTCAAAACGAACGAGGCTGAATGCTGGGCCGGCGTTAAATTGGGAAAAGTGTCCGCTTAACGTTAGTCCTTGCAGAACTGCGACTTTGCCGACCCATGCAGTGACTTCAGAGAACCAGTTGAGTTTGCCGAAAGCTCTCTGGCTGCCGACAGCTTCCTGACATTGGCAAACGGAGTCCATGACCGCGGCATAGTCCATTGCCCCGTGGAATTGGTTTTCCGCAATCGAAGATAGGGAAACCCAGAGCGAACTGGCTGTGCAGCGAGGACTTTCTTCGCAGGATTGCATCACGTAGTAGCGAAGCTCCGCCGACTGGCTCCCTTCGAGAGCGAACAAACAGACTGCGCGCTGGGTCCATTTGGATTCGAGCGATGCAGTCAGATGTTCAGCCGGCCGCTGATAGCGAGGCACGGAGATTGCGGGGAGGAAAAGTCGCCCTCTGTCGGAAATGACCAACACTCGCTCGCCGCAGGAGGATAAAAGTACGATCCGGTAGAGATCGACTTCGTCATTGTTCTCGTGGTGCTGCATCAGAGTCGTTCCTTCTCAGAGCATCGCGCTTGACGGATGCGCCTCGATCAAACGGTGCTTTTGGAGGGTGTCGAGGAATTCCGCTACATCGCGTATGGCCATCTCCATGCTGATTCCAAATTCACGACTGAGTTCGGTCGCGATTTGCTCGGAGGTGTACTGGTGAGCAAGAAGTTCTAGGATCTTCGATCCGACTACGTTGAGGGTGAACATCCGCCCGTGTCTGACATCCAGGACGATGTCACCGTCGGGAGAATTTGCCCTACGCACGTGTTCGGGGACTCGAAGCACGATAGCCTCCATTTGATCAAACGGAACGGGCGTGAGGGTGCCAACCTGCCACGGAAACTTCGCCAATGCCAGAACTACGAGTTTTTGTCCGGAATCCTGACGTAGATGGAGTCAAACGCCAAAACTTGAATAGGATGCAGCTGCTGGAAGACGAAGGAGCACCGAAGGTGGCGTCCGCTAACTGGACATCACAATCTGCGAACCAGAGCCACGACTTTGCCGATAACCTCGGCGTCCACGCTCTTGCGCAAACCCACAGGTCGTTCGAAACCGTCCGCAAAGGGAGGAAGGACGAGAAGTTTATCCTGAAGGGTGCAGCGAGCGCAGAGGTACGAGCCGTCGCGGCGCAAGAGAACGTAAAGTGGCTCTTCCCACAGTCGTTTCTTCCCCGATGAGGGAGGCTTGGTCTGCTTACGGTCCACAAAGGCGATCAGGGCGCCACGCAGGTAGGGATGGAAAGAGTGGCGCTGTCCGCCCAACCATACGACATCACGGAGGGAGAGCCTCTCAATTCCCGTCAGAGCGCTCAAGGAATTTCGTAGGAAGAATGGAATTTCTTCGATCTCTTGGGCGATGCCGGAAAGGAAACTGCCGGCGAACTCGCCTGGTTGCACTCGGTTATTTGGCGCACGGGAGGATTGGCTCCCCAGCAGAGCGAGCGGGACAGGATCTCTCCCGAGGTCTTGGGTCTTCCCGACTGCCGTGCCAAGAACGTCCTGAAAATTGACGGAATAAAGAACGCAAAGGCCAAGGAGTTTGTGAATGTGGCGAGGAGGCTTGCCTGAGATCTCATACGCCGATAGCGTGCCCTTCCCACAGAAATATCGAGCGTCGTGCATTGCTTCAGCCACGAATCGGCTGCGGACAGAGGCCCCTCGCAGCGAGAGACCTGCAACATCGCGAGCGCGCCTGACGAACTCGGCGAACCCTTGGGTTGCGGACAAGGGAGCAAGGGGATGTGGGGTCCTGAAAATCGCGAGCTCCTGGGCAACGGCGGGTGAGCGGTCGCTTGCAAGTAAGCGGAATTCCAGATCGAGTCTTCCGAGCACCCGGGCCTCGGGACCAAGTCGCAGAGCGACTTCGGCAAAGGGAAGTTCGGTCGATCGCAGTGTAATGAAGTTTTTTCCGGAAACGTGTACCCGGCAGCAAGCAAATCCGTGACTGTGTTCAACGAAGAAGATGTGCTGGGAATCGGTGCCACTGACCAACTCTTTGTGCGAAAAACGAGTATCAATACGCACGATACTGTCGGGCAATAAATCCGGGAACGCGTACGCATCTTGCAGTCCCACCTTTGCATAGAGAAACGGCGAGGGTTTTGGGGAAAGCACAGACTTGAGCGGCCGGGGTAGTAGCGGTTCCAGAAACTGCCCGATTGGAGCAATGACTGGAAGAGGTTCACGGATGACTTTGCTTCGGAACCATGCGATCGGTGCCTCGTCGTTGTACACCTCCGAATCGAGCAATATGGTTCGCTCAGTGGGCAGCGAAGCCATGATGCGCACGAGGTCATCGAGGGGAAAGCCAAAGACAGCGAGCCAATCCATCAGGCGATAGTTGGTGATCGTGCTAAAGGCGAGAACCTGCTCCATTCTTGGACTGAAGGTTTCGGTCCTCATGTCAGCATAGAAGTGATGCGGAATGCGGTACGCTCCGTTTTCGCCATAGCGCAATTGGGATTCACGCGAAACTGCAGAAAGCGTCAACCCGCGGCTGGCCAAGACTTGCTGAATGCGAACGGCAGTTTCTTCTCCGCTCGGATGCTCGCTGACGAGGGGAAGTATGCGCCGAGGCGCCTTCATCGTGGACGTTCCCTCTTGCGGAGTGTGGGCATGGGCCGTGCTTACCTGTGTTCGTGAATAGGCGTTGGCAAGAGTTGAAGGTCAGAAAGTCAGAATTTGTCCGTAATAACGGACAAGCGAAGGGGACTAAGGAAGGAAACGGATTCCGGAAATTCATTAGACAGGTATCGAGTACATACATTAATATGCGCGGCAATGGACAGTAACGATCTGTCACCGGGGGCGAAACTCAAGCAGCTCCGGGAAAGCCTCGGCATGACGCTCCGCCACGTGGAGGAGCAAACCGAGAAGATGGCGCGGCGAAAGAACAACCCATACTATGTGATCTCTCGCGCATGGCTGGATGAGATCGAAAATGGCGTACACCTTCCAAGTCCGTACAAAATGTACTCGCTCAGCGCTGTTTATGGTTGCAGCTGGATCTATTTGAACTCGCTGTTCGATCTGCATATAAGCGATCTCGCCAAGGATCAAGCTATCTATGGAGTGCCGAAGACCCGTTTGCTGCCCGAACCCGAGGAAGAACCTGAGACCGTAGTACTCCCGCTGCGCTTCCGGCAGGGCCAAACGTTGACGGAGACCAACCTCCTCGCGAAGCTCGCCGTTGTGTGGAGCGATATTCCGGTTCACCTCGTTCGTCTTCTCAGCCCGAACGAATCGCTCTATGGTTTTGTTGGACTGGATGATGACACCATGGCCGCTCTCGTGCGGCCTGGGTCTTTCGTACAAATCGATGTGAACCAAAGGAAGGTTCATGAGGGGCCTTGGGCCACGGAAGAGGACCGGCCCATCTATTTTGTGGAACTGCGTGCGGCCTATGCATGTAGTTGGTGCGAATTGCATGGGAGAGAATTATGGCTCGTGCCGCATCCGAGGTCCGGCCGGCCCACGCGGCGGTTCGAACACGGGAGCGAAGCGGACATCGTCGGCCAGGTCACGGGTGTAGCCATGCGCATTGCGAGTACGCCCAGTAGGCCGATGCGTCGCGGAAACAGGAAGCCCGGCCTGCCTCGGGAATAACGCAGGGGCAAACACCAGCATCTTGTTACGATAGGGGTACGTCTATACCAATAAATGGTAAGGAGATTCCGTATGGTCATTGGTGATCGTTTGCGGCAATTGCGAGAAGAGAAGAAACTTTCGCAGGGGGACATTGAAAAACGGACGGGTTTGCTGCGCTGTTACATCTCGCGCGTTGAAAATGGCCACACGGTGCCGGCTATCGAGACACTCGAAAAGCTGGCCCGGGCGCTCGAGATTCCCTTGTACCAGTTATTCTATGACAGCGAGGAACCACCAAAACTGCCGAACCTGCTCAAGCGGAAAACGGCGGACGACCTCGTGTGGGGCAGCAAAGGGAAACAAGCAAATTATCTTCACCAGCTGAGGAAGTGCCTGAGTAAGGCGCAAGACGAGGACCGCAAACTCATCCTGTACATGGCCCAGAGGATGGCCAACAAGGGCAGTCGGCGTACAGAGGAAGCATCGGCGTAAGAAAGTACGGGCTGTGCCGAAGCACAGCCCGCGATCGAGTTGGTCTCCTTTCTCTCTGGATTTTGCTCTCAGTACTCTTCTGGCAGCAGTAGTGTGGTGACACTGCGATCTGCCTCGGTGATGACCCATACCTTGGCGTCACCGGTTCCAGTTTGGTAGATGCTCAGGAGCCGGAAACCGCGCGTCAGGCTCAGTTCGTTTTCCTTGCGGTCGTCCTCGTCAAGTTCTCCCCAGTCGCCGCGCACGTGCCGTGACAGGAAGTCGAGCGGAGTTTGTCCGGCCTTTTCGAGTGCAGCCAGCGCGCCGGGTGTCGCGACGATCTGGCCGAGCGGAAACAAAGCCGCCTTGTTGGTTGAATGCATGGAAATTTCTCCTTCGGAAGGTGTGGTTTCTTGCTCTCCCGGCAACGCGGAGCGGTGCAGGAGGAACAAATTGCCCTTCCTGGCTGGCCCACCGCGCCTAGCCGTCCGCGCTGTCAAGGGCGCGTCTCTTGCGTTCATCGGAGCGAAGCGGAGACCCTTGATCAGAAGAAGCGGACGGTCTAGGCGCAGGCTCCCCCAAAGGAAGGGCAGTACGGGCCGCTGGTCTTTGCGACAATCTGGAGATACTTCTCTAGGAGTTGTGGCGTTGCCGTTCCTGACGGGTTGGAGTCTCGCTGGGGAAAGCTCTTTCTAATAATAGATCGTTCAGCGTCTGTTGCACTGTGCGCGGAAACTTCTCTGCGTATTTGCGAAGTTTCGAGACAGACAGAAACTGAAGTTGGAATTCATCAAGAGGTGTGGGAAGTCCTTCTTGGCGAGAGAGGTAGATCCAATCGAGGAGGGCCTTTTCTGGCTCCGCGATCAGATATTTGTTGTAGCGTGTGTTTTTCTCTTCAAAACCCCAATAGAGATTAGGGGAGATCTTTCTGTAAACGATGTTTGCAGACTTGGAGTGATAGGACTGAGGATGGGCCAGCGCGACACACGTGAGTGCGGAAGGGCTCTGATTGATGACGCCTTTTTCGACAAGCGCGGATTCAAGCGAGATGTAAGACTTCGGGCGAAGAAGGTTTACAAGGTCGCGTGGCGAGAATTGGCTGTTTAAGTGGTTGATATAGAGCTTTGTCGACACGCGCTCGACCAGGCCGTTGTTTTCCTGCCGCCGCAGGGCATTGCGAACGACGGCTTCGGACCGTTTGTATTTGTGGGCCAACTCGTCGAGCCGCACGATACAGTTCGTCCTCGCCTCATTGGTCAAAACGGTTGTCCAGTTCATTTTGAAGACTCCTCGAGCCACGCGGCAAAGACGGTTCGAAGTGAAGAGTGAATGGGCTGAAAGCTTTGCCTTTCAAGTTCGTCAAACACGGAAGCCGGCAGGACAGGGCGCAGTTCAACCGTGCAGAGCTTTGGTGTAACGCTCTGGATACGCGCATCGATGAATTCGGCATCAAACTCATTCATAGACAGGAAGTCTTCCAAGTGGGCGCGCAGAGTTTGGTCGAGGGTCGCGCGGCGTGAAAGCAGCAGATGAATATCAAAAGCGTCTCGGGCTTTCACAAAGCGGCGACTCAGGAATGTCTCGCATTTCTGGAATAGGAGGTAATCTGCGGTGGGAGCGAGAACCGTCTTGTCGGGTATTCCCGCGATGGTGTGCGGGAGAATCTGGGACTTTAGGATACCGCCACCGATTGTGGTGAGATCGATGCTGAAAAGTGGCTTTTGATTTGCCAGTACCCATTGTCTTGTGAGCCCCGCAGTTACGATGTCTTGTTTGAATTCGATTTGACCGAGTCCGAGGACTTCCGCGATGGGCTGTATTGCAGCATGAACCACCTTTTGTATTTCTTCCGCGGCTGGCGGTCGACCTGCGGATGGTAGAAGATCCAAATCGCGAGACACGCGAGGACTGCCGTGAAAGAGAACGAGTGTGACGCCGCCAAATAATACGAAATGGTCTGGAAAGGAGTTGAAGAGTGCCACCGCGGTTTCTTCGATCAGTAGAAGGACATGAGCGTCAAGCTCCTGGATGCCCCTTTCCCGATACTTTTCGATTCGTGCTTGCAGATTCATAGTTATCACGAGCATCACATAGGATGCATTGCATTCAGAATGATTCTAATATAGTCGTAAAAAGCATCATAAATGATACATATACCAACTATATTGTAGGCATGGTTCAGTCGAGATCGCAAGCTCAAATCTAATGTATGGTGTCCGCTTAGTTCTCGAGCGAAGAGCCTTCGCAGATCGCCTGGAGCTCACGCAGGATATCGGGGTGGTGCTGACCAAGATAGCGAGTGACTCGGGAATTGGCGAAGAGTTTTGAAAGATAGCCACGGGCTAGCACTAGGTTTAGGACTTGGTTCCCGTGCGAATCCTCCACAATCTTGAGATCCCGTTGGAGGGCCTCCATCTCCTTTTGCATCTTTGCGACCTGCTCGGGCGTCAGACCCTCCACGACCTTGTGCTTGTCGGGTTCGACCAGCATATCGGGATGAGTGGCCGCGAACAGAGCCTTGACGTACGGCACAGAAAAATTCCCTGTGGCGGCCAATAACTCAGCGACCTCAATCTGACGCATTGGTTTCATCTTCCGCAGAAATGAGAACGCTCCCAGAGATACATGCTTGTTTTTGAGGATCTCGACGGCTTCCCTACAAATGCCATTTAGCAAGTCGCGCTTCTGCCGGATGCTAGCCACGTCGAGTTTTAATACCTTGGCGATCCGGTCTTCTGAAACGCCGTTGCGCGTAGCTTTCAGGATCATCGCATGCTCCTGAATGGTTGCCATGCGATTGACGCGCTTATTGTACGTGTAGGTCTCGTCATCGGTCGCGACCAGACAGCGGGCGTGCGTCTCTTCGAGTTGGCGCAGGACTTCCAGCCGAATATGCCCGTCCAGGAGCAAAAATGAATCCGATTTGCCATTTTGAGGAAATACAATCAGTGGTTCAATAATGCCCACCTCGCGAACGGAGGCGAGCACCTGCTGGAACTTTTGGCTCGACCGAATGGACGCCTTCACATGCTTCAAGGGCAGGATGCTCGTAATGGGGATGACCATCCCTTGGGGATCAAATGCCAGTGCAACCTGCTTTGACATGACTAGGCCTTCTCCGCAATTTGGATCTTCTCAGCCAATGGTGCAGGCAGAGTATGAAGTTCTTCGGCGCGCAGTAGGGTCAGGAAATTTTCGTCTCGAAGTAGATTCTTGAGAGCCGACACGATCACCAGCAGGCGGTGTTCTGTAATTTGAGCTTTCTTTATCAGCAGTTTTTGTCGATCAGCTTCTTGACGGTAAATGCGAACCAAAGATTCAGCCGTTTGGGGCCGATCGTTTCTTCGTCGTACTCCCGAGGTGCAAGTTTTTCCGTTGGTTTTGCGTGCTTCGATGATTCTCCGGACCGTAAGGAGCTTGCGGCCGCGGAGGGTCTTGTCTTCGTACGCCTCGCAAAGAGCTCGTTGAATGCCATCCTCGTCTGCATTGGCGATTTGCATCGCGACGGACAGCGGTATGCGACCCTTTTCGACAGCGGTGATTAGCCGCTCCTCCCCGTGCTTCAGTAAGTGAACAACGCCGGCCACGTAGCTTTTGTGGATGTCGATCTTCTTGGCAATGTCTAGAGTAGAGTAGCCTCGGGATTTTAAATTCATGATTTCCCGAAGCAACTCGAGGGGGCGAAGCTGCCGCCGGGCAATATTCTCAACCAGGCTCATCAGGTAACAATCTTCTTTGGATGCTTCCTTGACGATTGCAGGAATCTCCTTCTGGCCTAATGCCATGAATGCTTCCAACCGACCTTGACCGCAGACAAGATCGTAAACTTTTCCATCCGTAGGCTCGGATCGAGGCGCAACAGTGATCGGACGCTTCAGGCCGAGATTTGAAATGTTGGAAACGATGCTTTGAAAGACGAATTTATTACGGCTCCGCGGGTTGAGGACGTTGATTTGGTCGACGGGAATCATCTGAACAATGGGAGCGATCGCATTCATGCTGCCTCCGGTATTCTGGCGCGCTGCGCCATCTGGAAGAAGAAATCGAGCGTGTCGAATCGGTACGTGTCCAAGCTGACTGGATTTTCCTCTGCGAGAGACAACTTATCGGACGCAATATCCAGGCTGGGCAGCAGATAGTAGTCAAACGCCTCGCGATTCTCAGCGTCCATCCTAACGGCTACAGTGATGTCGGGTCGTAGGCCGGCATCCAGGCGGATCAGCCAGCGGAAGGAACCAGACTCAAGCTGCCTGCAGCGAGCAATGACGATTGAAGCCGTAAATTCATCGTTTACCTTCAACAGATCGGTTAGATGGTCGTTTTGAACGGCACCGCCCAGTTGGCGAATATTGTCGATCACATCTGCGACCACCTTGGGGTGCATGAGACGTAGCTGGCGATTCGTCTCAATAAATTGATAGTCGCGTTCAGGTGTGTATCCGATGAGGCTGTATGCGCGGACGAGGCTGGTAAACCGACTCCGGTAGACAGAACTGGATGGCATACCTTCGGTCTCATCAATGAGGAGGCCGGAAAGATGGCCGTTCCGGTCGAGTAGGCCACGGAGCTGCTGAAGCAACTCGTCGTTCGAAAATTTGCGGCTCCGTTCGCGGATGATCAGCTGAGCCTTTGCAAATAGGTCGACGAGCACGATGGGTTCGAAGGCGCCATCATGTCGAATCCACATATCTGGCGGGTTTGTCACTCGCTTCTTTTTGAGTTTGAAAGAGATTCGGTTATAGACATTGTTGCCGATGTATTTTTCGTTTGTGAGAACTTCGTGAACCGTGCCTTGAGTCCAGGGGCGGCTCAAGTCGGTAAGAACGCCGCGTTGGTTCAACATGGCAGCCAGCCTCGACTCCGGAATTCGCTCCTCAACAAAGGTGCGGTACAGCCATCGAACGATTTCGATTTCTTCCGGGGGGCCCGGGACAAGGATGACGCGGTCCGTTTGAATACTTTTTTGCTCTCCGCGGCTCAATAGCCCCTTTGGTTGACCCGTAATGTCGCGAAGCATTCGGCGGAGTCCGTATCCAGAGGATCCACCTTGGCGGAAACCCAGTTCGATGAGCCGGCACTGTCCGATAAAGACCTTGGCGGAGAGTTCTCGGCTGTACTCGCCGGCCATCGCCCGCTTCACGCCTTTTACGATGGTCGAGATAGGGCTACCGTCGTTCTCAAATTGTTCGGCACAGTAGTGCACTTCAATTTTGGCGCGACGGCAAATGTATTCGTAGTAGGCACTTTCGTCTGCATCTTGGAATCGTCCCCAACGGCTCACGTCATAGACGAGAATCGCGCTGAAGTCCGCCTGACTGTTTTCAACGTCGTGGATCAGTTGCTTTAGGGCATCCCGTCCATCAATCCGGAGTCCGCTCTTGCCTGCGTCCGTATAGGTTCGAACGATGGTCATTCCTCGCCGGTCGGCGTATTGGCGGATTACTTCACCTTGGTTTTCGGTTGAGTACTGCTGGTGTTCCGTAGACATGCGCACGTACTCGGCCGCGCGGATTCGAGTGGATTGAGGTGCGGCGGTTAGAGCTGGTCCCGGAGTACCCATATCAGCTTATCTGGCAGCTGTGGTTCCCCGGTCTCAAGCTCGAGGACGCCACTCCAGACCGCACGCTTCTCCCTGAGACAGCGGGAGGAAAAGGGAATCGGTCTCTGCCGCCTAATGCGAATTGGTGGACAACCTAGTCCTTATATGACGAGTTGACAATGACTTCCAAAGAGATGTTCTTTGCAAATCCCGGGTCATTCGAGAATGCGCATAATTCCTTGCAGGACAATGATCTTGGCGGAAGCCAAGCTGTTACTTTCCAGGGTCATTCCACTCGGAAATACAAGCCAAGCACCCCCGTCAATGGATTTCAAATCCAAAGCCACGTTGTTCTTTACGGATTTGAGTAGCAAGCGGAGTTCACGAGTTAGGTCGGAGCCGACGTTTGCATTATCTCTGGCGAGTCGGGCTCTGTATTGCCGCATATAGGAAGGATTTCTGGCTCGCCAATCTCTTTGGCTATCCCTGCATTGCTCCCTATAGACAGGGTCTTCTCTAAGTTTGTTACGGTGGTAGTCATTGCGACGCCGACTCTGGCAGTCCGCCGAGCTGCAGACTCGCTGATCCGGCCGGTACCGTGAAGGTTGGAATTTCTTTTTACAGTAGACGCATGGTTTCGGTTGCATGCTCCCGGCTATCATGGGACCTGCTTTTGCGTTGTGAGAGTGGCTTGAATGAATGAAAACCGCTGCGCAAAACGTCACGGTGCCACGTCATTCCCGCTGAAGTACAATTGATGCGGAATGCGGAAAATGCTGGAGAACGATCACGCGAATGCTGTCGGAAAACCTTTCGCCGCGGCTCAATAGCGGCCCTCCCGCAAGCATAGATTGGCTTGCGGTGCCGAGCTGAAGTCCTGTGTTATAGTTGTCTTCTAGTCAGTAGCAACAAAACTACACTTTGTCCCCGGCCAAATGGCGCAACTAGAAGAACTTACGCAAGGAGCTTCGGTGGGAGGCGTCCTTCCCGGTTGTTTGGTGGCCGTGGTTGATGTTCGCTGGCACGGTTCCACGACAGTAGAACTAACCTACAAGGACCCTTCCGGCAACCTTGGCAACCAGCTCTCGTTCAGGGACAACGAACCTACCCTTGAAATCATCGAGGCTGGGCGTCCTTGGAGCTTTGGCGGAGACGGTTCCACGTTTCGTCTTGTTGCTGAAGCACACCGGATTCGGCCAGCCGATCGGTGCTGACCTAGAGATCCTCTATGCGAATTGATCAACTCAAGCCCAGCGTGATCGTGCGAGGCCCGATTTTCCCGGAACCAGTTCAAGTTATTGTCGTTATTCCTATGGGGCAATCGGTGAAGCTCGTCGGAAAAGGTCTGACGACGGGGCAGGTACACGAGCCGATACTGAACGCCGAACAAGTGGCTTCGCTGGTTGCGGCTTCCGAGAAGACCGCATTCGATGGTGACCCACAAAGATTTCGCTTGGGCGTCGAAGCACTTCGTTTAGGCCTGGCTTACGAATATGATCCCTACTTCGCGCTATCAATTGCACGTGTAGACCCACTGCCTCATCAGCTTGAGGCTGTTTACGATTATTTCCTTCAGCTTCCGAGAATTCGGTTCCTCTTGGCGGATGACCCCGGTGCAGGCAAGACGATCATGGCCGGACTGTTGATTAAGGAACTGAAGATACGTGGGCTCATCAGACGCACTCTGATCGTTACCCCAGCGAGTCTGTCTTTTCAATGGCAGCGGGAGCTGAAGGACAAATTTCGAGAGAATTTCGAAATTATTAGGAGCGATGTCCTTCGCGCCAACTACGGGTCCAATCCGTGGCAGGAAAAGAATCAGGTCATCACATCTGTGTCCTGGGTATCTCGCGTCGATGACGCAAACGAGAGTCTGCTGCGGAGCCAATGGGATTTGATCGTTGTCGATGAAGCCCACAAGATGAGCGCTTACAGCACAGATAAGAAAACGCTTGCCTACCAACTTGGCGAGGCGTTGTCCGAACGCACTGACCACTACCTGTTGATGACGGCAACTCCGCACAAAGGAGACCCTGATAACTTTTGCCTATTTCTCAGTTTGCTTGACAACGATGTGTATGGAGACATTCAGAGCCTCGAAGAGGCGATGAAACGTCATGCTGCTCCATTCTATTTGCGTCGGATCAAAGAGGCGCTTGTTACGTTTCCTGATCCCGATACGGGCAAGGTCAAGACTCTGTTTACCAAGCGCAATGTCCAGACGACGGAATTCCAAATTGATGACGACGAATGGGAATTCTATGACGCCCTGACCCGCTACGTGGAGGACCAATCCATAAAGGCCGCGTCCGATGATTCCCCTCGTGGCCGTGCTCTTGGTTTCACGATGGCCATGTTGCAGCGGCGATTTGCTTCGAGTGTGTATGCGGTGCGTCGGACGTTGGAGAGGATGAAGGGAAAGCGGGAGAAGATACTTGCAGATCCCGAAGCCTATCGGCAGGAGCAAATCAGTCGAAAGCTACCGGAGGATTTCGAGGACTTACCTGAAGAGGAGCGCGAGGAAATCGTCGCTCAGCTAGAAGACGTAGTTGCATCCGTTGATCCTGTGGCGCTCCGGGAGGAAATCCTTCAGCTCGGAAAGCTTATCGCTCAAGCATGTGAATTGGAGGAGCGAGAAGTTGAACGAAAACTGGTCGTGCTGAAAGACGTGCTCACCATGCGGGGCGTCTTCAGCGACCCCAAGATGAAGCTGCTTCTCTTCACCGAGCACAAGGACACCCTCGATTTTCTGGCAGGTGACGGCAAAGAAGGCCGCCCGTTGGGAAAACTGGTGAAGTGGGGCTTATCCGTGACTCAGATTCACGGTGGCATGAAAATCGGAGATCGCGACAGTCCTGGGACGAGAATCTTTGCCGAACGCGAATTCCGTGAGAACTGCCAGGTTCTTGTCGCTACAGAAGCTGCGGGCGAAGGAATCAATCTTCAATTCTGCTGGTTGATGGTCAATTACGACATCCCCTGGAATCCAATGCGCCTCGAACAGCGTATGGGGCGAATTCATCGGTATGGGCAGGAGAAAGACTGCCTCATCTTGAATTTTGTTTCGACGAATACGCGCGAAGGTAGGGTTCTCCAGAAGCTGTTTGAGCGCATTAAGAAGATCGAAGACGACTTGGACCCCAAGCGCACGGGAACCGTTTTCAATGTGCTAGGAGATGTGTTCTCTTCCAATCAGCTTGAGCGAATGCTTCGCGACATGTATGCACGAAATCTTACAGAAGAGGTCATCAAGAGTCGCATCGTTGAGCAAGTTGATACAGACCGGTTCCGAAAGATCACGCACTCAGCGTTGGAGGGACTGGCAAAGCGCGAATTGAATCTGTCAGCAATACTTGGAAAATCGGCGGAAGCCAAAGAACGTCGTCTGGTACCCGAGGTCGTCGAAGATTTCTTCCTACAAGCGGCTCCGGTCACGGGCCTGTATCCGAAGGAAGTTCAAAAAGACAGACACATCTATCGCATTGGGCGAATCCCCCGCACACTCTGGCCCCTTGGAGAACGTCTAGAGAGTCGCTTCGGCAAATTGGGCCGTGAATACAAACAGGCCGCGTTCGACAAGAGGCTGCTGACAGACGACCCGACGCTCGAATGGATAACGCCGGGCCACGCACTGTTTGAATGCGTGCGAGAGGATGTTTGGGAGCGCGTGCAGGATGACCTTTCTCGCGGGACCGCGTTTTTCGATATCAATGCAAAGCAGCCGGGCCGTCTGGACGTATTTTCCGCCGCCATTCGCGATGGCAGGGGGAATGTCTTGCATCGGCGATTGTTCGTCGTTCAGACAGAGATGACCGGCGCAATTACAGTGCGCCAGCCGACCTTGTTCTTGGACCTGGTCCCAGCCCAACAAGGTAGTGCGACACCGGACGATTGCAGCCTGCCTGATCTTGCTCGGGTGGAACACGCCGTGGTTGAGGATGCTCTCCAACCTTTTCTCGAAGAGATATCGGTGCAGCGAGAAAAGGAGATTTCTACAATCGCCACGCACGTCGAAATCAGCCTCAACGCGTTGATCGACCGACAAAATCTCCACATGGCCGAACTGCTGGAACAGCAACAAAAAGGTGACGCCAGCCCGCTGCTGGCAGCGAATATCAAGACAACAGAAGATCGCCTGGACGAACTTAACGGGCGTCTTGAGCGGCGGCGCGTGGAACTGAAGCAAGAGCGGCACTGCACCATTTCCGACATTCGTCATCACGGAAGAGCTTGGGTTCTTCCTCATCCCGAACGGATGTCACCGGGGATTGCGCCCATGGTGCGCGATGAAGAGATTGAACGGATCGCTGTCCAAGCTGTGATCGCCCATGAAGAGGCGAGGGGTTGGAAAGTCGAAAGCGTGGAAAAGGATAATCGCGGGTTTGATCTCATCTCAAGAAAACCTCATCCCGAAGATCCCCAGACAGCAATAGAAGTCAGGTTCATTGAAGTTAAAGGTCGCGCGGCGGTCGGTGAGATTGCGGTCAGTTCAAATGAATACAAGACTGCCGAGAGACTGAAAAAAGACTATTGGCTATATGTGGTTTTCAATTGCGGCTCCACACCTGTAATTCACATCGTACCGGACCCGATTCGCCTAGGTTGGGAACCCATCGTAAAGATCGAACATTTCCATGTCGGGGCTGATGCTGTCATCCGGGCAACGGCACATGAATAACTATTTTCCTGACAACATCGCAACGGCGTTGAAAGAAGCGATTATCAACGTCTTCTGGAAGAAACAGGATGTTCGGGCTCTCTTTCAGAGGTGTGATGTAGATGCACAACTGGTTGCAGCTCAAGATTGGAACAAATACAAATTTCACATCGTGTCGCCGATTATTGATTCGTTGAACTGCAATCTAAATGGTATTGGCCCTCTTCGGCGCATGCTTCAGGAAACGCTCGCTTATAAAGATGGTGATCATCTGCTTTGGCTCTCAGACGGCCAAAAGCGAAAGCGCGATGCTGAACGGTGCCTTGAGCACCTGCGGCTATTGGTCAAAAATCATGATGCAGCGAAGGAAAGCGCTGAAGAACAAAAACGGGCGCGCCTCCGAAAGGTGGAGGAAGCGCAACGTGGCGCGCACTTTCAATCAAAGCTTTCCGAAATCCAGAAGAGGTTCATTTCGTTCTGTGCAAATGCTGATCACAGGAAACGTGGTTATGGCTTAGAGGAATTGTTGTATGACCTCTTCTTTCTGTTCGATCTAAATCCGCGAGGTGCATTCAAGCGAGTGGGTGAGCAGATTGATGGAGCCTTTGTCCTCGCTGGAGACCACTACTTGCTAGAGGCGAAGTGGCAGGAGAAGTCAGTAATACTTGGAGACTTGCGTGATCTCGATGGTGCAGTTGGGTCGAGCCTGGACAATACGCTCGGGCTATTTATTTCGATCAACGATTTCAGTCCGGAAGCAATCGAGAGCTATTCGCAGGGCAACCGACCCAGGCTCATTTGCATGGATGGTGGAGATTTGGTGGCAGTCCTCGAAGGCCGCATTGAACTTCCTGACTTGTTACAGCGAAAGAAGGACTTTGCGGTTCAGAAGCGACGCGTCTTTGTGAGAGCTGGTGAGATTCTGAAAGGCGCATCGTAACTAATGTCATCATCAAACTACCCAAAGCGATTGATTGAAGTCGACTTACCGATCAAACGGATTTCGGAACATGCGCGGCGCGAGAAGAGTATCCGGCACGGGCATATTTCGACGCTCCACATGTGGTGGGCCAGGCGGCCTCTTGCGGCATGTCGCGCGGTGATTTGCGCTTCGCTTTGGCCTGATCCAGCCGACGAACGATGCCCTCAAGGATTTCGCGACGAGGCGTCACGGCTGGTCACAGAATTTGCTAGAAAGGCTGCTCTCGATAAGGAACTGGCCTCGCATTGTTCGCACGACAGTTGGATAAAGTGGCAGAGACTCGCAAACTCGCCTGGCTTAGATTCGACAAACGAATCCCACTTGAACGTGTTGCGTTTTGCCCTGCTCGATTTCATCGCTGACTTCGCAAATTGGGACAACTCGACAGTACCCGAATACTTGGAGACAAGCCGGGCTTTAACTCATGCAGCCCACGTGGCTCTTGGCGGTGGGCCAGAAACGAGGCCACTAGTGGTGGACTCCTTCGCTGGTGGTGGTTCTATTCCCCTGGAAGCTTTGCGAGTGGGAGCTGACAGCTTCGCAAGTGACCTCAACCCGGTGGCTGTTCTCCTCAATAAGGTCGTGCTTGAGTACGTGCCCAAATGTGGCCCCGGACTCGCTGATGAGGTTCGCAGGTGGGGAGCTTGGGTTCGTTGCGAAGCGGAGAAGAAACTTTCTGAGTTCTATCCCCCAGGCTCCGGTGGAGCAACGCCTATCGCGTACCTATGGGCCAGAACGATCATATGCGAAGGGCCTGGCTGTGGTGCAGAACTGCCCCTGCTGAAGTCGCTTTGGATCGCAAATAAGGCCAACCGTTCTGTTGGTTATATGCTTGTGCCGAACCGCGACACGTTAAAGGTAGAGTTCAAACTGATTGTCAAACGGTCGGGTGGTTGGGTCGATCAGGAGGATCCCGCAACCAAAATCAACAATCCGACATTTGACGGCACTGTGAAACGGGGTTCAGCCACCTGTATCTTTTGCGGTTATACGACTCCTGCGGAACATGTTCGTGAACAACTCAGCAAACGGGGCGGCGGTAGTAAAGATGCTCGAATGACTGCCGTTGTACAGGAACACCCTATTGAGGGCACTCAATACAGGATCGCCTCGAATTCCGATCTAAAGATTGCGAGATTGGCTAGTGAACGCCTTGCTTCGCTGGAGAGGGATGTAAAGCTGAACGAGTTTGGCTTCTCGCCATCTGAGTCAACGCCTGCAAATGACTCGCATCGCTCAGTCTCTTCTCTATGGATTTATGGAATGCGTCAGTGGCGTGACATCTACACCGCAAGGCAGATTGTGGTGCTTGGCATACTCTGCGAGACGATTGCGGCAGCGGCAAAGGGGGGGATGTCACCGATTGCGCAAACCATCCTTGCCCTTTGCGTCGGTAAAGTCGCTGGATTCTTGAGTACCCTCTGCTTGTGGCGTACCGCTCGGTCGTGTGTCGCCAATACATTTGCGAGGCAGGCGCTGCCAGTCGTTTGGGACTTCGGCGAGATGAATCCATTCGCGGGAAGTGCGGGAGATTGGACTGAAACTGTGGAGTACGTTTCCATGTTCATCGAAGCTACCGCGCGGAGCGTGGACCAGGCTGAGAATTCCACGACTGCGCAGGCAGACGCCACGTCTCATCTGTTGCCGAGCGACTCCGCGGAGCTGTTCGCGACGGACCCGCCTTATTACGATGCCGTCGCATATGGTGAGCTCTCAGACTATTTCTATGTTTGGCTCAAGCGAGCACTACCTCGTGAACTGGTGGCAGGATTTTCCTCTCCACTGACGCCCAAAGACCAACAAGCCGTGGTCTATCATCCAAACTCCGCCATCGAGAGAAGACGTTACGAATCCCTAATGCGCGAAGCCTTGGCAGAGGGTCGGCGCATTGTGAAACCTACAGGGACTGGGGTCATTGTCTTCGCTCACAAATCCACGTTGGGTTGGGAAACTATGTTGCAGGCTCTGACTGATGCGGGTTGGATCGTGACCGCCTCGTGGCCCGTGGACACGGAACGTGAGGGGCGGCCAAACGCGAACCGAACAGCGTCACTCGCATCATCCGTCCATCTTACTTGCCGACCTCGTCAGCATGACGGCGGCGCCGTGCGAAGCGATGAAATCGGGGATTGGCGAGACATATTGCAGGCACTACCAGTCCGAATTCACGAATGGATGCCGCGACTAGCTGTCGAAGGCGTCGTCGGCGCGGATGCGATTTTCTCTTGTCTGGGGCCGGCACTTGAGATTTTCTCTCGATATCCTCGCGTTGAGAAGGCCAGCGGCGAGGTGGTCACCCTGAAGGAGTATTTGGAATATGTATGGGCTGCAGTTGCTAAGGAAGCACTTAATATGATTTTTGAAGGAGCGGACGCGACGGGATTCGAGGAGGATTCGCGACTGACTGCGATGTGGCTTTGGACTTTATCCACGGGGCCGAACGGAGATGAGGACAGGCCTGACGAGGACGATGAGGAAGAGGAAGAATCCAGCAAAAAAGGGAAGATGACCGGTTTCGTGTTGGAATACGACGCGGCTCGCAAAATCGCGCAAGGGTTGGGAGCACATCTAGAACAACTGAATAGTCTAGTCGCAATCGAGGGTGACAAAGCTTGCCTGCTTCCGGTTTCTGAGCGAGCGCGACACCTTTTTGGTAAGGACGCGGGTGAAGCCCCAAGCAGGCGAAAAGGGAAACCGAAACAACTATCCTTGCTCGATGTGTTGGGGGATGCGGATGAAGAGGATGGTGCTTGGGGCGCGAAGAACGATACTAAGCTCGGGAATACCGTTCTTGATCGAATTCACCAAAGCATGATCCTTTTTGCAGCGGGGCGAGGCGAAGCATTGAAACGATTTTTGGTTAATGATGGAGTTGGACAAGATCAGAGATTTTGGAGGCTCGCACAAGCTCTTTCTGCGCTCTATCCGAAAGGCACGGACGAAAGACGGTGGGTGGAAGGCGTGCTGGCAAGGAAGAAGGGTCTTGGTTTCTGATGGCCCACGCGCTTGCCGAACGCTGGTTCGGGAAATTCATGGAAACGGTTCGCGGTCACGGGGCCGCCGGTCAGTTGCGTGATGCGGCGATCAAAGCGCAACTAGGCGAATGGACGCGAGCACTGACAGCGGTTGTGGTGGCCACATGCGAAGCGATGGAGTGGAAAGGGGCCGCGAAGGGTCATCGGTCGAGCTTACTTCCCGTCGCCCGACAAGAATACTTAGGGCTCGATGCAATTGCCTTCGAGGCGGTTGGGGAACGGTGATGGCGGTTTCCGGTTGCTGTGTTCGAATTGGAAAACAGCGTCGGTGACGACCGCGTTGCCTATTCATTGTGGAAGGTCTTATGCATTCGAGCGCAACTGCGCGTTGTGTTCTGCTACCGCCAGGATGGGGCGGAAGGAGCGAAGCTAGTGCGACACCTCTCCACTCAGGCTGCACAGGCCATGGAGCTAGCGGAACGCGCCGCGCTGCTTGGGGAGACGCTTGTCGTCGTCGGCTCGCGGTCTGACTCGAAAACGTTTCCCTACGGCTTCTTTAAGGATTGGATATACGACACCAACGTAGGTCGATTCGGTCGAGTTTGAAATCGGAGGACAGGTAATGGCCCTCAAACCCTGGTACAAGGTCGTAACGCCGCGCGAAGATTTGCGCGAAGGAAGGCCGCTCGACGCGGCGGAGTTTGCCGTTCACCTCGATCAAGTGCGCGACGGGCGCGCACCGTTGGATTATCAAAAGCCCGATCAGTTTTTCGAACGGACGTATCTCACTCAAACGCTTACAACGCTTGGCGCTCAAGTCATTCGCCGGTTGTCGGGAGAGAAAACCGAGACCTCGGCAGTTTTCAACATGGCGACCCAGTTCGGCGGCGGCAAAACTCACGCATTGACGCTGCTTTATCACTTGGCCAGAGGCGGCGCAAAAGCCGACAAGTGGGCTGGAGTGCCCAAGTTGTTGGAGAAAGCAGGAATTTCGTCGGTCCCAGAAGCGGCCACGGCAGTGTTCGTTGGGACAGAGTTCGACTCCCTGACCGGACGCGGCGGGAACGACGGGACACCATTGCGAAAAACTCCTTGGGGCGAAATCGCATTTCAACTTGGTGGCGAGAAGTCGTTTGCTCTCGTTGTGGAGCACGAGAAGCAGTTCATCGAGCCGAAGGGTGACGTGATTCGGGCCATGTTGCCCAAGGATCGGCCCTGCCTGATTCTGATGGATGAAATCATCAATTACGTCAGCACGTATCGCAAGAAGGGCTACCACAATTCGCTCTACAATTTTATTCAGGCGCTCTCGGAAACGGTGCGCGGCCAGGACAATGTTGTCTTGGTGGTATCAATTCCGGCGTCCGAACTAGAGTACACATCCGAAGATGAAGCGGACGAACAACGATTCAAGAAGCTTCTAGATCGCGTGGGTAAGGCTGTGATGATGTCGGCTGAAGCCGAGACTTCTGAAATCATTAGGCGACGGCTCTTTGAGTGGCACGGCGTGCCGGACGAAGCACGCGAGGCAATTGCAGAGTATGCGGACTGGATTCTCGAACACCGGCAGCAGATTCCCGAATGGTTTCCTGTCGATGGCGGACGCGAAGCCTTCGCCGCGACCTACCCGTTTCATCCTTCGGTCTTGTCGGTTTTTGAGCGGAAATGGCAGGCGTTGCCTCGCTTTCAAAGAACGCGAGGCATCTTGCGATTATTGGCTCTCTGGGTGTCAAAGGCTTATCAAGAGGGATTCAAGGGCGCACACCGTGACCCGCTGATCGGGATCGGTACCGCTCCACTGGACGACCCGATGTTTCGAGCCGCTCTCTTTGAGCAATTAGGGGAGCCGCGGCTTGAGGGCGCAATTACGACTGATATTTGTGGGAAGAAGGATTCGCACGCCACACGCCTCGACAAAGAGGCGGTGGAATCAATTCAGAAGGCACGCCTTCACCGCAAGACAGCGACGACGATCTTCTTCGAATCGAATGGCGGGCAAACCCGTGTTGAAGCGACAGTTCCGGAGATTCGTCTCGCGGTTGCGGAACCATCACTCGATATCGGGAATGTGGAAAGCGTCCTCGAATCGTTGACCGAAGCCTGTTACTACCTGACCGTCGAGCGCACACGCTATCACTTCAGCTTAAAAGAGAACCTCAATAAACGATTCGCTGACAGACGGGCTAGCATTCAACCGCCGAAGATTGATGAGCGGGCGCGTACGGAAATTCAACTTGTGTTCAGCGCCGGATCGGGATTGGAACGAGTCTACTTTCCCGAGCAGAGCGGCCAAATACCCAACCGGCCAGTACTCACTCTAGCCGTCCTTGGACCAGATATTTCTATGCAGGACAAAACGAAGGCCATGCAAATGGTCGAATCAATGACCAGGGAGTGTGGCGGCTCGTCGAGAACCTTCAAGAGCGCACTGCTATGGAGCATCGCGGATTCTGCGGGGTCGATACACGACGAAGCAAGGAAGGTTTTGGCCTGGGAGGACATAGAGGACGAACAGGAAGATTTGAATCTGGATGAAACGCAGAAGCGCCAACTGAACGAGAACGTGAAGAAAGCCCTGCGGGACCTCAAGGAAAGTGTGTGGCGGACCTACAAAAACATCGTGCTTTTGGGGAAGGACAACCAACTGCGGACCGTGGACCTTGGACTTGTTCATTCCAGCGCGGCGGACTCAATGGTCACGTTCATTCTCGAACGATTGCGGAAAGATGGAGAAGTCGAAAAGGGTATCAGTCCCAATTTGTTGGTAAGGAACTGGAATCCCGCGTTCAAGGAGTGGAGCACGAAGGCAGTACGTGACGCACTTTTCGCGTCTCCTTTATTTCCGAGGCTTCTCGATCCCGAGTCGATTAAAGACACGATTGCGCGAGGCGTCGAGGGACAGGTGCTCGCATACGTCGGAAAATCTGCTTCTGGTGACTATGAGCCTTTTCGCTACGGCGGGAGCCTCAATGCCCAAGATGTAGAGATTTCTGATGACATGTACATCGTGACGCATGAGACGGCTGAGAATTACAAGAAGTTGAAAGAAAAGCCTCCAGTACTGGCATCGATGGTTGTGTCACCGGGTAGCGTGCAAATTCAGCCCGGCAAGAAACAGGCTTACGTTGTCCGAGGAGTCGATCAATACGGTCAGGATATTGCAATTGTCGGCGTGGAGTGGAAGGCAACGGGTGGCGCGATTGATAGAGATGGCGTGTTCACGGCGGCACAAGACGAGGGAAGTTTTACGGTTACTGCCAACAGTGGGGCGGTCAAAGGCTCAGCGATGCTCGATGTCGTCAAGCCAGGATCAAAACCACACCTAACACCACGGCCCTCGGCAACCCCAGCGGCGCTGAAGTGGACCGGAGAGATACCCGCTCAGAAGTGGATGAACTTCTACACCAAGGTCCTCTCTAAGTTTGCGGGGGCACAAGGACTGAAATTGACGCTGAGTATTGAAGTTAGCCCCGAGGGTGGAATTTCTTCGCAAAGAATTGAGGAGACCAGAATGGCATTGCAGGAATTGGGGCTAAGCTCTGATCTCGAAACGCACTGACGTGTAAGCGTAGTCCAGCAACTGTTCGAAGAACTGCAAGCGACCCGCGCGGGGACTGCGAGAATATGGCGATGCCTGCCTGAGACGCCTAAACTGTCTCTATCTTCTGATGCTCAACACCTGTGAGCGTCGGCTACGCAATTTTGATGGAGACTAGAGAGGTATGGAATTCATGGAAGGGAAGCGCCTGCCTGCCAAGCAGGCGCGCGAGCAACATTTGCGGCGGTACAGCGGGCGGCCGACTGCATCGGCAAGAAACAGCGGGACGTGTCAGAAAGGTTCCAATGCAAGTGTCAGGTGGTCATCGTATAAAGCGGGTCGAAATCGGACCCGGATTGCCGACCCGCCATCCAGCGCAGAATATAGGCCGCCCGCGGATCCGTTTTTCCTCCGGTGAACTCATTCGGCAGAACTTCCACGAAGAAATGCGCGAGCAAGTCCTTGTAGAAGTCGATATCGGGTTCAACAACTATGCAATCCAATAAACCCTGGGGCGTTTCAATCCTCCGTTGGTTGCCCTGATGGAACGTGAGCTGAACGTTGGTCACATCAAACTGGGTCTGCTTGTAACTGAGAGTCGCACCGGGATGAAACGTGCCAGGGTTCTTTTCTTCCGCAAATGCTCCCATCTTTGCGGCTTCGATGACGTCATCGACGAGCGCCTTGTCGACATAGGCGAAGAAGCGGTCCTGCGCCATGGGGAAGTTCGGGTCATCCCAAATGGGCTGCCAGTAGTAGTCAATGAGACTCTTGCGGCTGGGAAGCAGAATTTGGGACATGGCCGTCAGCAGATTTAGCGTGCAAGCAAGGAGAAGCCCGCTCGATTTGTCCACGAGGTCGCTGTATCTCGATTTCGGATCGCTGGTTCCGAGCGACAGAATCTCCGCAAAGCGTGGTCGTGCGCTTGCTAGCGCATCCCACGTGGCACCGCTAAAATTCACATGCGCTTTTTTTTCGACAAGCATGAGATCAACAGAAGCGGGTTTCGCGGGCGAGATATGCACGGGCATCCACCCGGTGGCTTCATAGTTCTTGGCGTTCACGAGCACCGTGTAACCGTCGAACAGATTGTCGAAATAGTGAAGGTCCTTGACGAGAACAGCTGATCCATGTGCATCAATATCTGTGCGTTGCCACTCCTCGGGTGGGCGGCCGTCATGAATTATCGCGGACCAGTGGACCTCCGAAGAAAGTGGTTGTCGAGTTCCGTCCACCAAATGGATAAGGATGCTTCCTAGTTCGGGGCTGTTCGGAATCCTTCGTGTGGAACGCTTCTTTGATCCCATAGTTCGTCGCTTTTCTCTCACACAACTATTTGGCTGAAGTCGTGAAGGAACCGCTGCTTCCCTCCGGTCACGAGAGCCTCAAGCACTCCGGTTTCGTGAGTCTGCGCGAAGTGATCGTAGCTTTTAAGGTCGCCAAAGCTAAGGTGTGTTTTCTTTTCGAGCTGGTCCAGAGTGATCTGCGCCGCGCCGACATCGAACGCCTCAAATCCGGGGAGTTGGGCGATGTCCTGCTGGCCGAGAATGAATCCGGTAGAGGACAGTTTTCCGTCGGTCTCGCGTACAAGCACGCAAACCTTCCAGAACTGGAGAGGGCAGGGAACAGAATAGGTCATTTTGTCGTTGCGATAATTTGGATTCTTGGCATCAAATACAGGACCCGTAATCACCATCATCCGACGCTTGTCCTTCTTCGCGTGCTGCTCGAGGAGAAACTGCTCGAGTCCCTGCCAGCGGTCCTTGCCGCGATTGAAGAGAGATGCTTGCAACGAACAGTTCGTGAAGTGAAATGTGTCGTTCGTGGATTTCGTGGCGATGTCTTTCGTCTTGCCCCAGGCAGCATCTTCGCGCCGCGTCAGATGGCCTCGATCAATGCCTTGTTCGAATGCCTTCTGATCGAGCTGCTGGTCGGCGCCGATGCGCGGGTCCGCGAACCACTTGTCTCCGGAACGCTTGGGCATGGTGTAGCGCTCGTCGCCATCGACGTTCGCCGCAGAGAACCAGGCGGTACGGCATTGCCGGTTCATCAGAACGCTGTAATTCCAATAGCGGAGCTCGTACTGCGAGTATGTACCGTTGCCGGAACGAAATTCAGGGGACACCTGAACCGTCGCCTTAAGCTGTTCGGCCGAGAGCACGGGCAGCGGCACTGTAAGGCCCGCACCCAGAAACGACGGGTCGTAGCCCGGCCTCGACTTCCAATCCGGATCGATGACGACCTGTTCGATTGCGTCGGAGGTCGGGCCGGGTAATGGAGAAGGTGAGGGCGAAGGCTCGGGCGTAACTGGCGGAGCGATGGAGACAGCCCCTACGGAGACGGTGATCGTGAGTGGTACTTGGAAGGAAGCGGAATCGGAATTCATCTGCTGCTCCTTCGGAAGGGTCCTCGGTATCTGAGGAGTTCGGGAATTTACCGAAATGACGTCGGGTCCTGGCGGTTTGCCAGTGCGCGCGAGTTCAATCGGGTTCGGCTGCGCTTGGGTCAGGAACCTCTCCATGATTGCACGAAAGTTTGCGGGGAGCGTCGCGGCCGAGAGATCGCGCACGATAGCAGAGATGCGCACGCCTTCGTTGCCGATCCACTTGATTGAGGCGGGGTCGTCGCCTTGATGCCAAATCTGTCCCGAGGTTGTCTTGAGATTCCGCGCTGCATCGACATCCGGCACCCCGGAATGATGGAGAGCCACGAGTTCCCACTGGTCGTTAAAGCAGCCCGAACCAGAGGAGCCTGGCTCCGTATCGGTGGTGTAGTCGAGGAAATCGGGTTTCGTATCGGTGAGAGCAAGAACCTGGTTCGAGCGGAAAGCGATCTGTTTCAATCCGCCGTTGGGGTGCTGGATGATGTTGATGGGGTCGCCGACTTCGAGCTTGCCTACATCGGCAAGCATTTTGATCCAAGGATAAGCGGACAGTGGTTGACCTTTGTCCGAAGTATCGTCCAGGCCGATCAGTGTGTAGTCAAGGGGTTCGCTGGTATAGAAAAAGAAATCCGGATTCACCCGATACACGTGCACAGGCAGCATCTGGCCTGCAGAGTTTTCCTGATAGTCCATGTCCACGACCCAGCCATCGCGAAGATTCGTTTTTGAGATGACGTGGTTGTTCGTCATCAATATGCGCGGCCCTACGAGGACGCCCGTTCCATACTCATTAGAGGAGCGCACACGGCCAATTCCGCGCGCAAGGGCGATGGCCAGCTCCAGGAAATCGATGCCAAGCAGGTCCCTGGTGCCAATGACGCGTTCGAAGCCGATGCTATTGAGCACGTCCGACTGTTTGCCTTGAGCGCCGGGGACGGCGTCGGCTTCGCGCGCGAGGGCTTGCGCTTTGGTCGTGCTAGCGATGTTCGAAAGCCGGGCGATGCGCTTCTGGCGCTGGTCGCGAAGCTCCGGAGATTCGCCGTGCGAGGTGAGCAGACTTTCCAGAGTCTGTGCGGAGGCGGGAGCTCCGCTCCAGCGGGAACCTGCCTGGCGTGCGAGCAATTCGTTGAACATGGTCGACTCCGGGAGCTAGGGCGTTCCAGGGTCTCGATTCAATGTGAGCGCAGACTAACAAAGATTGATAAAATGTCAACTGAACAATATATAAAGGCCCGAGGTTCTTTGAGCCTCCGCTCATTGAATCGGCGGGTCCGGAGAGAATCGTGGTTGCCGCCAAAACTTGCCGAGTTTTTTCGCGAAACGAGTTCTGACGTTTGGTGAGCGTCACGCAATCATGACCAGGCAAATTCCGCCCGTTCGATGCACTTGTCCGCGGTAAGCCGGCTGATGGCACTCAATCGGAAGTATATGAAGTAATCCATCTCGTCAGACCAGGCAGATGAGTCGCGGATCAGGATCCGAACTTGAAGGAAACGTCACCGGTATGCTGTTCAGAATTGTCGTTGCTTCGAAATGACATCCGATTTTCTTTCGATGTTTGAAGAGATCTATCCCGACGCGAAGGCTTTGGACGCTGGCCTCGTCTAGTTCCAAATTGGAAATCCGAAATGGCTAAAATCATCGAACACTGGCTGCTCTTCAGACGCGTTGAGGGTCAGTTCACCCTGTTGTCGAAACCTTTTTTCTCTGCCGTCCACCAAGGAGAATCTCGACTTCTTGGCGCTGTTTGTCAAAGTCCTGGCCGAAGGAAAGCGCAAGGTGTGTCCGTGGTGCCATGGCCCCATGGTATTGCGGAACGGCCGTCACGGATCATTTTACGGCTGTGCCCGGTTTCCAGCGTGCCGCGGTACTCGGAATCTCACGCCTTAGGATTTCTCTCTTCCCTTGATCTTTAATGCAGCTACGCGACGGGGCAGGGAGATGACCCGAAGGTCGTCATGGTAAGGCGGAAACTCCGCTGTGCGCCGCACATTGTGACTCACATCGATTCCGAGAGCTCATTGACAGGAAGGCGCCGGGAGCGATCTCGCGGGCCATTCGCAATGGACATGACGAGGACAAGGTAAAATTCGACAAAGAAAATTATGTAAAGTTGTCAGACTTCGTCGTTCACATTATTCCGATTCATTCCAGATCGAATGAAGACAAACCTCAAGGGATCCCGTCGTTGGGTCATGGCCCGACGCATGACGCGTTATCTCCGGCGTCGCCCACGCTCCCAGTTTGGTATTGTCCGAAACTTATCGGTGAAACAGGGCGGCGGCCCGGAGATTATGTAGGGCCTCGGCGTTCGGCTGCCTGGATCCAGCTGCGACGGCGCGTGTGCGGCCCGAGACGCGAGCTGCGATGACTCGAACATCCTCCATCAGTTCGAGCACTGTCTCGGGAGAGGGTTCAACGGCCTCCAAGAGATTTTGGCAGCCCTCACAGTTCTGCACGTGCTGAATACGATCTTCAGCGAGGTGTTTCCCAGAGACAAAAGCCTGGACCTCTTCCGTTGTTAGGCAATCTGCCGTGGGATAGGTGGAATTCCGCAAGCGCTCGGAATATGTCGCCAGCAGCTGCTCCGCGGAAATACCCTGTTCAGCACTTCGTGTTTCGGCCGCCTTCAGGAAAAATGGCTTTTCCTCCGTCCGCAGTTCCTTCGAGCTGATTCCGATAACCTTTTGGTATAGATCTTCGAGCTCGTCCTGGCGAGCCGGAGTCAACAGGTCGTTCCAGGATTGCTTGCGTTCCATCATCGATTTCTCCCGAGCGTGCGGAGCGTCCTTGAGACGCATCCCTACACAATGTATAACCGGTCAAGGCCCGAGATTTTTACAGTCAGGAGCTGGTCATAAATCCTTGTCCTGCATATGCTTATCCAGGACCTTGCGGAGCCGATGTAGCCTTACGGCGGCATTTCCGTATGTCAGACCCAACCTACTTGAGATCTCGGTGAGAGTATACCCTTCGAGGAGCAAACGGAATAGGTGCTGGTCTCCAGGATCGAGCGAACGGAGCAGTTCCTGTTTTAGCTGTTCAGCCATGGCGAGTTCTTCTGGCGTCGCTGGAGTTTCGATTCTGGGAGACGGCGTTTCGAACTCCTCCAAGGGAACCTGGGCGGCCAGTTCCGGAGCCAAGCGAGTCAGAGTGTCACGGGCAACGTTCCTCGAGATCGCTCGAAAATAGGACAGGAACGCATCCGGATCTTGGAGCCGCTCAAAATCGCAATATTTGATGACTCGCTGAAACGCTTCCTGAACGGCGTCCTTTGCCAGATCGATCTGGCCGCGAAGGGTTCGATTTGCGGCGCTGAGGCCTGCAGCCCAAGCCCCAAAGAATAGAATCCGCCAGGCCTCCTGGTCTCCGCGGTTTGCAGCGAGATTTCGGAGGGCCTGGCCGAGTTCGTTTTTGCTCACCGTCTGCATGATATCTACACGAGTCTCTCTATGGCCCACTGAACGGCCAGACGCGGATTCAAGTATTCGATCATTCGGTCGGCCTCAGGATCGTATATGAGTTCTTTGTTCGAGAAGATCCGGCTACGCCTCCAGTTTAGACCGATTTTCTGGGCCAAGGATTTTTGCCGAATGGCCAATTGAGCGCGCACGCGTTCTTGCCGGTTTAGCCGAGCTTCGACGGCCAAGCGAATGACCTGCCACACGCCACGCCCCGCGAGGGCGGTGAACTGCTCCAATTCGGCGGCTGTGCCGTTCTTCTTGCTCTTCACTTCCGCGAGGAGATATTCGGAAAAGGTTCCGTTGCACCAGCGCCACGAGCTCGCGAGAAGCTTGTTCTCTACCTGCGTGAGCCTCGGGTCAATAACGCCGCCAGCCCGTGCTCCGGAACTCCAAGGGCGTTCGAGTCCCGCGGCCAGCTTGCAGCACTCCAGAAACTGCTGATACTCCTCTGGATCGATTCCCCAGAGGTAGGGAAGCCAGAACGTCTCCGCGTATCCGCTGCCGACGAACGCATCGCTGTGTCCGAGATACTCGGACAACATGTTGTGAATCTTGGCCGCGCAGCCACTCGGGCATTGCAGTCTGGGTTCGGGTAGAGTGTGGATGAAGCCGTCTTTCTCTCTGAACCCGCGCAGGCCGGCTACCCCGAGGCCGCGAATCAGCCAGGACATAATCCACGCGCTCCACACGACAACATCCTTTTGACCCACTTCGTTTCGTACATCGACGAATCGATAGCCGGAGCCCGCGAGTCCAAGCAATTTGGCCCAGGGATAGCTTCTTGGGAGTACGCAGCCGACCAGCACAATTCGCCCGAGGTGAATGTTTTGTCGTTTCCGCAGAGCTAAGCCCATGAGAAAAGTGCCGAGGCTGTGCGCAATGACATGGGTATCGGTTTGATCCTCTGGCCGTGCATATGGGCTGAGCTGAGTGAGAACATGGTTGAATGCGCAACTGCGCCGCAGATAACTCGCCAGGTAAGAAACGATAAGCAACCCAGCGAGAGCCAGCCATCCGATAAGGACAGAGGGATTGAAGCGATATAACAGTACTGCGGTGATTGCGCCGAGCAGCAGCAACACGTAAGGCTCGACCAAGAGCTTCACAGGGCCGAGCCAGCGGTAGTGAGGGTATTTTATAGTTTTACAGTCGAAGTGCGGAGCAAACGCACGAGCGATGTCTTCCTGCCAGTCTCCGGACGTCGCAATGCCGTGAATCGTTAGAACGCGGGACCGGGTTTGAGTGGCGGTGGCCAGGGGGCACCTTGAACCGTTATTGTTGTCTAACTTCTCATATAGTCTGGGCCCAAACAAGCTCGGCGCCAAATTCTCGGCGGTGATCCGCATGCGCCCATAACGAATGCTCTGCACGCGTTTGACTGTGCACCAACTGTGCACGAATGCATCGTTTTCAACCGATTCCGGTTAGCTTTGAGCGAAAAGCAGAGTCCCCGATTTGTTGGAAACGTTGATAGTTAGAAGAAATGGATGGAGTCGTTGGAGTCGGATCGTCCGCGCCCAAGGCAGACATACTGTATGGAATTCATAGAAGGGAAGCGCCTGCGTCGTGAGCAGGTGTTCTAGGTGTGCAATCAGGTGCAACGGTCTTGGGAACCGTCGAGGACATGTCGTGAGTGGAATGTTGGTCGGCCACAACGGTGTACCGAACCGTTGCGGATTCCGTGAGATCTGTATGAGTTCCGTTTATCCCGCAACGGGGAGCAGCCGCGATCACTTCCCACAAGCCGACTTCCGGGTACTTATCCGCACGGTGCCCATCTTGGATTACTTCCGTATAGCCGACCATCCGGGAACTACTCCATCAGTAGCCACAAGCGTTGATCAGTTGAGTCAACGCGTACCTGCTTGTCGGCGAGTCCAAGTGACGATGTGGCGATCGAAGTCGAACCCGATCTGCCGGATCCCGAAAGCCAACGGCGACAATAGGCCGTCGACTGATTTTCGTGAATTTGAGCATCGTTGCGTCGTCCGTCTACGCTAAACCACAGCACTCACGGGAGTGGTCAGCGCCAGAGCTCAAGGCGCACGACTACGGGAAAATGGTGATGCACGTGACTTCTTTTAGAAGCAAGTCGGATCTTCCGGGCATCCTAGC
>Ga0335085_10002840_pt1 | contig 31456 bp, 31 predicted proteins | sample Lox_Sample_45_FD_206712 | JGI IMG/M metagenome (GOLD analysis project Ga0335085, IMG submission 206712) | Soil microbial communities from Loxahatchee National Wildlife Refuge, Florida, United States - Lox_Sample_4.5 | ecosystem: Environmental > Terrestrial > Soil > Wetlands | place: USA... | reverse complement strand
TGCCAGAAATAATTTCATACGCGGAATGTTTCAGCCCGATCGATGGGAATTATGACAGGGGATGGCGTGAATCAACCTGCAACAAAAAAACTGGAACCTCCGAAGAAGCCTGATTTTGAAAAGTCGCTGGCGCGGCTCGAAGAAGTCGTGCGTAAGCTCGAAAGCCCCCAGCTTTCGCTTGACGAAGCGATGAAGCTCTTCGAAGAAGGCGTCGGCCTTTCCCACGAGTGCCAGAAGCAACTGGAAGAGGCCGAAGGGCGCGTCGAAATCCTGCTGAAAAAGGCTGACGGCAAAATGGCCGCCCAACCGTTCGCAACGGAAGGCGAGAACGAAGAGTGAGCGCCGCTCCCCGTGATGTAAAAGGGATGCAAACTGGACAATCTCCCACACCGATGAAGCTTCCTCCCTTTTTTGAAGAAGACCGGCTGGCCGTAGACGCACACCTCGAGAAACTGCTGCCGGGGGAAAACATGCAGCCGCCTTCGATTCACTCGGCGATGCGCTACTCCGTCTTCGCTGGTGGCAAGCGCATTCGCCCCATCCTTTGCCTGGAAGCCGCGCGAATTTTTTCCGCCGATGTGACCCCGGCGGTTTTCCCAGGCTGCGCCATTGAGTTCGTCCACACCTACTCACTGATCCACGACGATTTGCCCGCGCTCGATAACGACGATCTGCGTCGCGGCAAACCCACCTGTCACAAGAAATTCGGCGAAGCCACGGCAATTCTGGCCGGTGATGCCTTGCTCACCCTGGCGTTTGAGACGATTGCGGCAGCGCCCGTCTCCGCCGAACGCCGGGTGGCGATGGTCACGGAAATCGCGACTGCGGCCGGCACGGTGAACGGCATGGTTGGCGGGCAGGTGGCAGACCTCGAGGCCGAAGGCCAGCCGGTAGGTCCGGAGATGCTCGAGCACATTCATCGGTCGAAAACTGCGGCCCTCATTCGCGCTTCGATCACCTCAGGCGCGCTTTGTGCCGGTGCTCCGCCAGATGACGTAGCCCGCCTTCGTCGTTTCGGCGAAACCATCGGCTGGGCCTTTCAGGTCACCGACGACATTCTCGACGTGACGGAATCATCGGCCGCGCTCGGCAAAACCGCGGGCAAAGATATCGCGCAACAAAAGGCAACGTACCCGGCTGTCTTCGGCCTAGAGAAATCCCACCTGATCGCCAGAGATCTTGCCGGCAGGGCCATTGCCGAACTCGAACCGTATGGCGAGCGGGCCGATCATCTCCGCGCCATCGCCGAATTCCTGGTTCTTCGCCGCGCTTAGCGGCATCCCATGAAGGCAAAGACGGAACGCAAGCGCCTGGACGTGCTTCTCGTCGAGCGGGGGCTCGCCGAATCGCGCCACAAGGCGCAGGCAATGATCCTGGCCGGCGAAGTCGAAGTGGACCGGCAGCGCACGGAAAAGGCCGGCGCCCTCCTACCAGATACGGCGCACATTGAAGTCCACAGCCGCTTGCAGAAATATGCCAGCCGCGGCGGGCTGAAGCTGGAAGGCGCGATCGAGGATTTCCGCGTTGGCGCTTACGGCAAGATTTGCCTCGACCTCGGTGCCTCCACCGGCGGCTTTACGGACTGCTTGCTGCAAGCTGGCGCCCTGCGCGTCTATGCGGTGGATGTAAACACGGACCAGTTGAGCTGGAAACTGCGGGGGGACTCGCGCATCACACAGATTGAAAAAAACGCCCGAGAATTGCGGGCGGAGGATCTGCCGGAAGCCGCGGATCTCATTGTGACTGACGTTTCGTTTATCTCGGTAACCAAAATTCTCCCTGGCGCGGCGTCCTGCGCGAAGGAAGGAGCGGAATTGCTGGTCCTCGTTAAACCTCAATTCGAATTACAGCGACAAGACATCGGCAAAGGCGGCATCGTGCGGGAAAAAGCGTTGCACGAAAAAGCCATCGCCAACGTAAAAAGCGCCGTGGAAGCGCTGGGGCTCCAGGTTCTCGGGGTTGCACCCAGTCGCCTGCCGGGCGCCGAAGGCAATCAGGAGTATTTCCTTCACGCTCGAAAACCGGCTAAGGTAGAATCGCGATAGCCCATGCGGCCCGAACCCACCTTCAAAAGAATCGGCATCATCTCTCGCCCACGGCGCTCGAATATTGCCGAAGTGGTGCCCCCTCTGCTAGGCTGGCTCGAAGAGCACGGCCTGCAAGCCGTCTATGACATCGAAACCGCCACGGTCTTGAAGGGCAATACCGTCGGCAAAACGCGCCATCAGGTCGCGCAGGAATCCGACCTGCTCCTCGTGCTTGGCGGCGATGGAACGATTCTCGCTGCCTCCCGCGAGGCCGCCCATCACGACATTCCGATCCTGCCGATCAACATGGGCAGCCTCGGCTTTCTCACCAGCTTCACCGTCGAAGAGCTCTACCCCGCCCTCGAAAGCACACTAGCCGGACGGGCAACCATTGAAGAGCGCGTGCTGTTGGACGTCGAACGCACGCACAACGGCGAATTGCTGACGCAGCAGCGCGTGCTGAACGACGCCGTCGTGCACAAGGGCACGCTGGCCCGCATGATTGAGGTGGAACTTCACATCAATGGCGCCTTCGTCTGCCGCTACCGCGCCGACGGCTTGATTGTCGCCACCCCCACGGGTTCAACGGCCTATTCCCTTTCCGCGGGCGGGCCGATCGTGCAGCCGGGCGTGGCCTCGATTCTCGTGACGCCGATTTGCCCGCACACCTTGAGCGACCGGCCGGTGGTCATCCAGGACAGCTCCGTGATCGAACTGCTTCTTTCGCAAAGCTCGGATTCCGTCTTTCTCACCCTGGATGGGCAAACCGGTGTGCCGATGCAGTTGGGAGACCGCGTGCGGATTGTCCGGTCGAAAGAGCGTTTGAAGCTGATTCAGCCACCGAACAAAACCTACTTCGAAATTCTGCGCAACAAATTGAAGTGGGGCGAAGCGTAGGCTTCAGCCGAGCACATCGGTGCGAATCAAATCGTGCCAAGTTTCGCGACGCCGAATGAGCTTTGCGGTCTTTCCGTGAACGAGCACTTCGGCAGCGCGCCCGCGGGCATTGTAATTGGAAGATTGCACGAAGCCGTACGCACCGGCCAGCCAAATCGCCACCAGATCTCCCTGTAATACCTCCCCGAGGGGCCAATCCAGCAGAAACGTATCGCCGGTTTCACACACCGGCCCGACGATATCAGCCAGCGTGGACGAGTGCGTGCCACCACGCGAAGCTTGCACGACACGCGTGATCGGATGCGGCGCGTCATAGAGAACGGGCCGCATCAGATCATTCATCGCGGCGTCCAGGATGACAAAGGATTTGCGGGAACTCGACTTGGTGTACAGAACGCGGGTAAGGAGCACGCATGATTCCGCAACGATCGAACGGCCGGGCTCCAGCAAGACTTCAACGCCGAGCGGCCGCGCAATGTCAGCAATCATTTTGCCGTAAGCCCGCCGCGAGGCGGGATGTTCGCTCGTGTAGCGGACACCCAGGCCCCCGCCAACATCCAGATACTCCAGTGCAATCCCCTGCTTGCGAAGATCGAGCAGATAGGAGGCCAGGCGTTGCAACGCGCGGCGAAATGGCTCCAGTGCGACAATCTGCGAGCCAATGTGCGCGCTGATTCCCTGCCAGCGAATGGCTTTTGTGTCGCGATGCGCAAGGTACAGCTTTCGCGCCGTAGGCCAGGCGATGCCGAATTTGTGCTCCTCGAGCCCGGTAGCGATATGCGGGTGGCCGCCGGCCTGCACATCGGGATTCACGCGGATCGAAACTCCGGGCGCGTCCGTCAAGCTGCGAGGGTTGCGCGAAGCTTCCTCAATCAATGTTTCAAGTTCGGCGGCGGATTCAACGTTGAACTGCAGAATCCCCTGCGAATTCCGGCGATTGGCACGATAGCGCAGCGCTTCGCGGATGTCCTCGCGGCTCTTTCCAACACCCGAAAAAACAATGCGCCGCCCCGGGATTCCCAGATGGCCAAGATGCGCCAATTCACCTCCGGAAACAATGTCGAAGCCGCTTCCCATGCCCGCGAGCAATTTCAAGAGCGACAAATTACCGTTAGCTTTGACCGCGAAACAAACCTGGTGCGGCACTTTGGCCAGGCTGCCATCGATCTCGCGAAAAGCATCTCGGATGGCTTGCTGGCTATAAACGTAACTGGGCGTGCCAAAACGCCGGGCAATTTCGGAAAACGCCACTCGCTCGCAATAAACCTCGCGCACGCTATTGCGCGAGGTTTTCCAGGAGAAGTGTGGGAGTTGCTTCGCAGGGTCCACATAGGGCAGCCCACGGCGGCCCTTCACGTGCGCGCTCATTTCACCTTCATTACAACGAGCGTTCGGTCATCGGAAAGTGGCGCGCTTTGTGCGAACCAGTCCACTTCGCTAAGGATACGGTCGGCGAGCTCGCCGGCGGCCATCTCGTGCAATTGCTCAATTAAGCGTCGGAGCCGCTCGGTCCCGAAAAGTTGGCCCTCGCTGTTGGCCGTTTCAGCGATGCCGTCAGAGTGGAACACGAGAATATCGCCTGACTCCAGTGTGACGCCCCATTCGTCGTAGGTAACATCTTCAAAAATACCCAAGGGAAAGCCGGTGAGTTCGATGCGATCGCAGTGGCCACCTTTATAGAGCAGTGGCTGCGATTGACCGGCGTTGGCGACGCGCAGCTTCTGGCGGCCCTTCTGCCAGGTGGCGAAGCAGGCGGTCATAAAGCGGCTTTCAATGCGGCGCTCACCGACGAGTTGGTTCATCTGCCTCAGCATTTCGGCAGGTTGCAGCTTCTGTGGTGCGAGGCTGCGCATGATCCCGATCGAAACGGCGCCATAGAGTGCGGCTGCAGTCCCCTTCCCGCTGACGTCCCCGAGGGCGATGCCGACTTGTTGCGGCCCGTAGCGGAGAAAATCGTAGAGGTCGCCGCCGACTTCCCGCGCCGAGATATAACGCGCGGCCATATCGAGGCCGTAATCGTCCGCAGGCACGGGGCGCAACAACGCGCCTTGGATGCGCTTGGCGGCCTGCAGTTCGCGCTCCATGCGGGCTTCGTCGCGGGCGACCTGCTCATAAAGGCGCGCGTTCTCCAGAGAAACGGCAAGGTTGGCAGCGAGAATCGTCAGCGTCTGGACGTGTTCCTCGGTGAAATAGTTGAGCTGCGGACTTTCCAGATCAAGGACGCCGATGACCTTGTTCTTGAAAATCATGGGAATGGCAAGCTCCGAGCGCGTTTCCGGGTTCACCATCAGGTACCGCGGATCAGCTGTGACATCCGGAACCAAGACCGGCTCACGTAATGTAGCCGCCGCACCGACGATGCCTTCGGTGGCGGCAACGCGGAGTTTTCCCTGCACACGCTGGCCGTGCTTCACGTCGAGGCGATGGCGAAAGATCTTCTGCTCTTCGTCGTAGAGCATGATGCTGATGATCTGGTAGTCGATAACGCGCTTAACGAGTTCCGCAGCCCGGCGCAGAAGCTCTTCCACGTCGAGTATCGAACTGATTTCGCGGCTGACTTCATTCAGTACCAGCAGCGTTTCGGCCTGCGCGCGAACTTTCTGGAACAAGCGCGCGTTTTCGATGGCCACCGCCAGGCGGCTGGCCAGAAGTGTGATGATCTTCTGTTGCTCGGTCGTGAAGTAGTCAAGATGGCGGCTCTGAATGTCCAGCACGCCGACGCATTTTCCGCGGAACATCAGCGGCACGGCAAGCTCCGATTTCACGCTCTCGATTGCATTGATATAGCGCGAGTCCTGGGAAACATCACTGACGCGCACGGGCTGGCCAGTCGCCGCCGCGGTTCCGGTGATCCCTTGGCCGACCGGAATGCGCAGATTCTCCGCGAGCCCCGGGGGGTAACCGATGGCAAAACGATGCGTCAGATACGAGGCGGTATCGTCAAGCATCAGCACGCCGAAAAACTCATAGTCAATATAGCGCTTGATGAGCACGGCGGTGTGCGCCAGTACCTCATCAAGATCGAGCGAGGCGTTAACCTCTTCCCCGATCTCCCCGAGGGTGGCCAGCACTTCGGCCGATACCTGAAGTTGTTCCGCGGGTGATTTTGCCTCTGAATTCGATTGGGTGGCGTCCATGAATGCAACTAGTATAACAGGCGATTTTTGCCTCGCGGCGGTGCGAAAAACCGCAAATCAAGGTTCGACTTTGGTTCTGCCGTGAGGGCCCAGGCGGACCACGCAAACGTCGGGGAGATTGCGGTAGCGCTCGTCGTAATCGAGCCCGTAGCCAACTACGAACTCGTTGGGAATAACGAAGCCCGTATAGTCGGCTTTGACGTCGGCGATGCGGCGCTCCACCTTGTCGAGCAATACGGCCACGCGCAGATGCTTCGGCTTGCGCTCCTCGAACAGGCGCAGGAGATACCGAAGCGTCAGCCCGGTATCGAGGATGTCTTCGACCACCAGTACGGAGCGGCCCTCGATGCTGACGTCCAGGTCCTTGATCAGTTTCACTTCGCCCGTGGAGTCCATGCCCTTGCCGTAGCTCGAAACCGAAATGAAATCGAACGACACCTCCCCGCCCAATTCGCGGGCGAGATCGGCGAGGAACAAAACCGATCCTTTTAGTACGCCCACCAGATGGATCGGATCATTCGGAAAATCGCGGCGGATTTCCTGGGCCATCTGGCGGACGCGCGTGCGGATCCGCTGGTGAGAGATAAGCACGCGCAGCGTTTCTTCGTCGCGGTGCCCGGGCTTCTGTTTCGAGCTTCGTTTGCTGGCCTTAAAGGGCAAGGGCAAACCTCCTGCAAGAGACGAACTCTAATTTCTATTCGATCCAGTCGGCGATGAAAATATTCGTTTCGTGCGGCACTTTGCCAAGTCGATTCGAGGCCCACGCCAGTCGCTTTCCGTCTGATGTAAACATCGGGAAGGCGTCGAAGTCCGGATGGACCGTGATGCGCTCCTGGCCGCTGCCATCTTCGTTGATCACGTAGAGATCGAAATCGCGCCCGTTCTTGGGATCGGCCTGGTTGGAAGCGAAGATAATCCGCGTACCATCCGGAAACCAGTAGGGTGCGAAATTCGCCGCGCCATTGTGCGTCACCTGGTGCTTGTTGCTCCCATCGGCGTTCATCACCCAGATTTCCAGATTGCCTGGGCGAATCAGGCCTTGCGCCAGCAAATCTTTGTAATCTTTCACCTCTTCAGGAGTCTTCGGGTGCTGCGCGCGGTAGACGATCTTGGCCCCATCATAAGACCAGAACGGCCCGCCATCATAGCCAAGCTCATGTGTCAGTTGCTTCACATTGGAGCCATCAGCGTCCATCGTGTAAATGTCCAGATCGCCGTTGCGCGTCGACGTAAAAACAATATGCTTCCCGTCGCGCGTAATCGTTGCTTCCGCATTGTAGCCGGGCGCATTAGTGAGTTGCTTCAGATCGGAACCGTCCGGTTTCGCCGTATAGATCTGATACGTGTTGTAAATCGGCCAGACGTAGCCGTGCGAGTAATCGGGCTTTGGCGGGCAGTCTGGGCTGGCTGCATGCGTCGACGAAAAGAGAATTTTGTCGCCGGAGGGGAAGAAATAGCTGCACGTGGTGCGCCCCTTTCCCGTGCTCAAAAGCTTGGGCACGGCCAGCTTGCCGTTGGGCGTATCCACGGCGATGGAATAGATTTGGTCGCAAGGAACATCGACGCCCTGGTGCTGGAAAATAAGCTGCTTATCGTCGGCCGAGAAATAAGCTTCTGCGTTCTGGCCGCCAAAGGTGAGCTGCCGGGCATTCTTGAGGTGCTTTTGTTCCTGGGGCAGCAGAACCTCGCCGTCCGCCTTGACACGCTCCACAAACGGAGAGAATCGCGCGCCATATAAGATAACCAGCGAAAGCAGAATAGGAAGCGATAAGCCGAGCAATCTGTGGGCAAACACGGTATTCGGACTCCGATGAGCGAATTTTACAAACAGCTACCTGCGTTGTTCCAGCTTTACATCGGCGGAAACTTCCATCCCGTCGCGCAACACGGTCACGTGGACCACTTCGCCGACCTTGCTGCGACGCAAAGCATCTGTGAAATCGTAAAGATTCTTGATTGGCTTATCACCAAATTGAATCAGGACGTCCCCCGCCTTGAAACCCGCCTTCGCCGCAGGCGACCCGGGCTTTACGTCCGAAAAACGCACACCGTTTTCCATCTGGCCAAAGTCGGGGATCGAACCAAAGTAGGGGCCATAGCCGCCACCGCCGCTGGGAACGCCGCCAGCATGCGGATTACCTTCAGCCACCGTGATGAACGTTGGCCGCTCGGCCGCGTCGTCAAGAGCCACACTGGTAGCCGCAACGACATTCAAAAGACGGGCCGCGGCTTCCGGATTGATTTTCTCCCAAGTGTCAGAGGGCTTGTGATAATCGCCGTGCAGTCCGGAAAAGAAAAACAGCACGGGGATTTTTTCAGACACAAACGATGTGTGGTCGCTGGCGGCGTAGCCCGTCTGGGACAATTCGAATTTCAGGTGTGAATCGTCCTTCGCCTGCTCCAGCACTCTCGCGAACGTGGACCCCGTGCCGACGCCGCCGACGTAGACCTTGTCGTCCTTGATGCGCCCGATCATGTCCATGTTCAGCATGGCCACGGCTTTTCCGAGCGGCTTCGTCGGCGACTTCGTCCAGGCTTCCGACCCGAGCAAACCCAGCTCCTCTCCAGCAAACGAAGCAAAGAGGATGCCCCGCCGCAATTGACCCCTTAATGGGGCGAGGAGTCGCGCAAGTTCCAGCAGGCCGGCAGTGCCGGAAGCATTGTCGTCGGCGCCGGGATGGATCTGGCCGATCTGCGAAGGCGCCAGCGAATCGAAATTCCCGCGGCCGAGATGGTCGTAGTGCGCGCCGAGAACGATGTATTCGTCGGTCTTTCCCGGAAGATACGCGAGGACATTGTTGACCGTGGCGTGCGTGGTTTCGATGTCGATCGCAAGCGTCGCGTGCAAAGCATCAGGAAAAGCGAACGAAGCCGGCTTGCCGCTCGAATTAATCTGCTCCTGCACATCTTTCGGGGATTTCCCTGCGGCCTGGAACCAACCGGCGGCAATCTCATTCTTCACTTGCGCAAAAAGGATGCCGACGCTTTTAGGCCCGCTGACGCTGCCAAATCGCGTTAGCAGATCCTCTTCTCCTTCGCCCAGTTTGCCATTCAGCAGAATCAGCCCTTTAGCGCCATGATTCCGGGCATTGATGGCCTTGGTGATGAACTGCGCGTGGTGCGTCAGGCCCTGATTGCCAGACTTGGCAGCGAACCCGCTGGGCTCATAACGCAGGATAACCGCGATTTTGTCTTTAACATCAACGCCCGCGTAGTCGTCGTAACCAAACTCCTCGGCGGTGACACCGTACCCAGCGAAGACCAGCGGCGCGCTGGCGGTCCCCGATTCCGAAAAGCTGAAAGGCACGTAATCCTGATTCAGCTTCAGCTCCGATTTCGCCGCGCCATTTGGCACGTGGAGATAATTCTTCCCGCGAATCTTCGCCCCGGTGGTCACCGTGAACGGCTGCAGATACCCGTTCGTCCCCGCCGGCTCAAGCCCCAAGCTCTTGTAGCGCCCTTCCAGAAAATGCTGCGCGCGCGTGAGGCCTTTGCTGCCGTCACCGCGGCCCTCCATTTTGTCCTGCGTCAGGCTTTTGATGTCGTTGAGGTAGCGCTCGCTATCGGCCGGTCCAATTGCGGTGGGGGCGGCAAGCGACAGGCTCGCGGCCAACAGCAACACCGCGAGGGCGCGGGATAGCGAGACGAATGCTTTCATGCTGAAGAGGTCCCCTGGCCGCAAGGAAATGGCTGAACCATTGCGGGAAGTTTTCCATCCTAATTTCCTGCCCCGTAGCCTGTCAATTCAGGTGCGGAATTTTTGGAGGATTCTATCAGCAGGCCGAAACTTATTTCAGCTCCGAGCCATTCCTAGCTATACTCACCGGAACGATCATGGGTCAATTACTGAAGTCCACGCTGCTGGTTCTGACCGCGCTTTTTCCGATCGTCAATCCGCTGGGCGGCGCCCCGATTTTTCTCTCGCTCACCCGCTACTATTCCACCGAGCAGCGCAAGCTCCTCTCCTGGCGCATCGCACTCAACAGCATCATCCTCATCGTCGGAGCGTATTTCATCGGAACGTACATCCTCGATTTCTTCGGAATCTCCATTCCCGTCGTGCAGGTAGGCGGCGGCATGGTGGTGGTCTCCACGGGCTGGGCCTTATTGAAGCAAAAAGACGAGGATGAAACGAAAGTAGGCGTGCATCGAACCGTGGATACCAACGACCTATTTCAAAAGGCGTTTTATCCGTTGACGCTGCCGCTTACCGTAGGGCCCGGATCGATTTCCGTGGCGATCACCCTCGGGGCAAACGAGCCGCACTCCTCCGACCGATTACTGATGACCATGATTGGAGCCTTGATCGGCTCCGTTCTAATCGGCGCGAGTGTCTATCTCTGCTATGCCTTTTCGGACCGCCTGGCGCTGGCGCTAGGAACAACCGGCATGAGCGTCGTGATGCGGCTTTCCTCGTTTTTGCTGGTCTGCATCGGCACGCAGATTGTATGGAATGGCTTATCCGCGATGCTGAAAACCCTGCCAGCGCTCCACCACGCGAGTTGAGCAAAGCTTCAGCCAGCCGCGGTTTTCGCTCCTACCAATCCGGCAGTTCGCGTTTGCCAAGTAGCGCTTCCGCGGCCCACGCACCAAGATAAACGGACTGGGCGACGCCGTGGCCGGAAAATCCTCCCAGTACAATGACATTTTGGCTCTCGGAATGGTGTTCGAAGATGGGACCCCAGCCCTGCGTGATGCAGATGGGCCCGCCCCAGCAGTGAGTGAATTTCACGTCCCGTAGTTTCGGATGCAAGCCGTGTATCCGCTTTTCGAGTCGAACGTAAAGTTCGGCTGCTTCCCCCTGGGTGATATCGAGCGCGTCCATCTCGCGCCAGTCCCCGAAATGGACCAGTCCGCTGCCGAAAATCACCTGCTTGCCAAGCAGACGCCCCCAAAGATACGGAAGATCCACGGTGTAGAACGCCTTTCCGTCGCCCAGGCCAATCTCCGCCAATACCTCATCGGAAAGCTCCTCGGTGGCCATGGCGGGAGTGAAGCAGGCTTCCGCGCGGTGCGACCATCCGGTGAGCTGCAGGGAAAACGCATTCGTGGCGAAGAGGGCTTTCTTGGCTTGCAGCACGCCCATAGAACTATACAGATGCAGCGGATCGCCAAACTCGCACCGCTCCACAGTGGCACCCTCGAACAAAAGAACCCCGGCGCGGGCTGCAGCCACAGCCAGACCGCTGATCACTTTTCCGGGATTCACCGTGCCGCCGGGGACTTCCTTGACGACGCAAAGATCGCCGGAGTCTTTCCAGCGAATTGGAGACTGCATAAGAGGCTTCGAACGTCCCAATTCATAGGCTCCGGGGAGTTGGAGATCCGCGCTGACCCGAAGTTCCTTCAAAATGTTCGCATAGCCCGCCAGCACGTCGCCGAGCCCCGGCAAATCGCCCGCTGCCGATTCCGCCAGAGGAACGCCCCCGGTATAACCGCTGGCGCCGCTGCCGAAATGCCCGGCTTCCAGCAGCGCCACGGATTTATCCCGGGCGAGCCGTTTCAGCCAAGCAGCGGCGCCCAGCCCGGTGAAGCCGCCCCCGATGACGGCGAAGTCCACCTCGGGCGGAAAAGGCCGCTGGGCAGCGTGAAAATCAATCGTCCAGGGGCGGTTGCCCCAATTCTTGGCTGGCATTTGTTTGCCACAATTGCAGGCGTTTTTTGGCCGGCAACAACGGTTGGATGCAGTTGGTCCAATTTTTGGTGTTGGTAGCGCCTGCTTCTAGCGGGCAAGCACGCCTGGTGCCCTTCGAGGCTCAGAGTAAACAGGATGGCGGCGCTACCAGCACCACCCGGCCACTTGAAGGTGATCGCAAAGTTAGAAAAGCGCCGTTGGACGCCGCTTCCAGTTCTTCCCTTTTGCCTTGGCGATCTCTTCGACGTCTTTCACGTAGGCTCCAGCCTGCGTAAGAACATGGTGCAAGTCGTTACCGATGCTGATGAAGGGGAAGCCCTTCTCGAGGAACTCGCCGACGCGTGAGGTACCAAAGAGAAAAAGGCCGAGGATGACGTTGTTGCGGCGCGCAGCGGCGATCAATTTCTCTGTTGCGGCGCCAAGTTCCGGCGAAGTGTACATGTGCGGGAACTCGTACTTCTCATAAAGGCCCATGGACATGCACAGATCATTCTGCCCCAGGAAGAGCAAATCCACGCCGGGGACCGCGGCGATTTCCTCGATATTCTTGATGCAATCGGCGGTTTCCACTTGTAGCGCAACGATGATGTTCTTGTTCGCGCCACCAGCGTAACCAAGCAGACCTTCCTTGTTCATGCTGCGCTGCGGAAAATACACCGAGCGCGTTCCAGCGGTGGGATACCGCGCGCAACTCACCGCTTGGCGCGCCTCTTCCGCCGTGTTGATGTAGGGCACCAGAACACCGTCGGCGCCCATGTCCAGTGATTGCTGAATCCCCGGACGGTCGCTGTAGCCGCCGACGCGCACCAGTGATTTCGCTCCCCCGTTGGAAATCCCACTGAGCATTCCCGAAAGTTTCTCGTAGCCCATCGGGCCATGTTGCGAATCCACCAGTAGCCAGTCGTAACCGCTATAAGCCAATTGCTCGGCAACCGTAGGACTATGCGAGTTGAGAAACAATCCGAGTTTCGGGGTGCCTGCACGCAGTTCTTGCTTGAATTCGGCGCCACTCAGGGTGCCTGCAGCCATGGGAAGTGCTCCTTATCGAGATATGAGTGCAAACAAAGTCGCGTAAGTGTACTAGAGAAGCGGCCAAGGCGGAAGCAAGGGAGGCGCAGCCAGCTACAAATATTTGATGAGCACCACTTCGTTGCGGGCTTCGTTGTAGACCAGCTCGTCCACTAGCTGCTGCGTGAGCATAAGGCCGAGGCCGCCGGGGCGGAGCCCTTTTTGTTCGCGGATGGTCATGTGCGCCATGGGATCGTCGAGAGGATTGCTTACGGCCGCGTGCTTGAGATCCTCCATCTTGAACCCGGGACCTGGATCGTCGAGGCGATACATGAGCAGTTTCTTCGTGCGAATGTACGAGATGCGCACTTTCAAATTGGGATCGAGATGACCTCCCCATTCGATGGCATTGTTCAGCAACTCGCGAAAAGCGTAACCGACTTTTTCCAGGACATCCGGCGGAAGATCCGTTTCCAGCCGCGCCAGAAAACTCTGCACACGCGAGACAACGGAGCGTTCGCACGGCACCAGCAATTCCACCCAATGCTTGTTCGCAGAGAGCACCTCGATCGGAGGAACCGCAGGATCCAGTGACAGCGCGTTTTCTACCGTGTTCAGCAGCGTTTGTGCTTCGATCGGCTTGGCCAGGAACTGGTAGACCTGGCCCATCAACGACTTCAGGACCGTGTCCGACGTTTTGTCCGAAGTCATGACGATGATTTTGGGAATGTGTTTTTCGCCGTGCAGCGTCCCGATCAGGCCCAGGCCGCTCATCTTCGGCATCCAGATGTCCAGCAGCAAGAGATCAAACTTCTTTTTTTTGACGGCGCGAAGCGCGCTCATGCCATCGCTGGCGGTGCTGACCGTGTAGCCATGCTTCTTCAAGACGCCGCTGATCATCTCGCGCGTTGTGGCGTCGTCTTCCGCTACCAGAATATGAGACATGCTCGAAACTCCGAAGGCTGAACTCGAATTTGGTCGCGCGCAAGCCTCACCGCCGGCGGTTATCCCCTTTCCGGGGTGCCCTGGGTCGCTTGGGACGTTTCGACGCGGGCCTGGCGGGAGTTTGATTTGCGTATCCTCTCAGGTTTTCCAGCAAATTCGCAATCTCTTCCTTTAGCGGGGTAAACAGGTCCCCGGCGGCGGCGAGATCGCCGGCGCGCCCAAATTCCTGCAGGTCTTGCGCGCGCAGGCGCGACACTTCCGCGCCGAAAATGCTGATCGAGCCCTTCAGGGCATGAGCAAGCGAAGCGACTGCAGCAGCATCCTTGCGGCGCAACGCAGCGCTGATGGCGGCGATGCGCTTGGGAGTGTCGCGTAGAAACACGGCGATCATGCGCTTCAGGAGTTTTTCGTCTCCTCCGACGCGACTCACAAGATCCGCGAAATCTATTTTTGGGGCGTCCGGGGAGCGCGAAGGCGCGAGAGGCGCCGGCGCGGAAGGAACTGCCGAAGCCAGAATGGCCAGCAGATCTTCCAGGTGAAACGGCTTGCCCAAAACGCTGTCGAACCCCGCTTCCTTGAGCCGGCGAATATCTTCGGCGCCCGTGTTGCCGGTGGATGCTGTCAGAAACGCGCGGGGGCTCTTTCCCGCTTCGCCTTTGCGAATCGCTCGTGCCACCTCGTCTCCGGCCATGCCGGGCATTTCCTGGTCGAGCAAAACGGCATCGAATTTTCCGGATCGGAAAAGTCGCAGCGCCTCCTTTCCATTTTTGGCCGTCGTAACCTTGTGACCGTTGCGCTTGAGCTGATAGGTGGTCAGCGTCCGAATATCCTTTTGATCGTCGGCAAAAAGAATGCGCAGCGGCCGGAGTGCCTGTGGTTTTGGCGGGACTTCATTGCTGTCGGCCCGCCGCGCCTCGCTGGAGATGGGCGCAACGCCTTCGCTATTCGCCCGCGGCAGCCGGAACCAGAAGCGCGAACCTTTACCGGGCCGCGTGGCGCAGCCGATGTTTCCGCCCCAACGCTCAACGGTGATGCGGCAAAAATAAAGCCCCAGGCCCGCTTGTCCGCCACCTTGCTTGCCTTTCGTGAACAGGCCGAACATCTGCTCGGGGCGTAGATCTTTGGGCAGACCGGGGCCTTCGTCATCTATATAGGCTTTGAGGAAACCGCCCTCGTCTTCGATGCCAATGGTGACGCAGGCCCCCGAGGGCGTGTAGCGCAAAGCGTTTTCGAACAGGTTCGAAAAGATGCGCTGCAGGCGGGACGATTCCGCCCGGACCGGCCACTTTGCCGCCTGATCCACGGAAGAATCCAGCTCCAACCTCACGCTTTTGGCCGCGAATGTCGGGCTCAACGCGGTCATGGTTTTGCGCGCGCATTCCAGGAGATCGGCGGAGGAGGTCTCTTCCGCTCCGGCATCGAGCGATGCTCGCAGATCCGCCGAGAAAGTGTGCAAGATATCGCGGATCATCGTCCCCTGCTGTTCGCTGGCGAGCTTCCCCAAAGTCAGGAACTGCTTGGAGCGCTCGCTGATGGACTCGTCCGCGAGGCAATCCATGGCCACATGCATCACGCTGAGGGGTTGCGACAAATCGTGAACAATGCAGTGCAGCAGGATTTCCTTCTTCTGAATTTCGCGCGCCAACCGCTCGTGATCGAGCAGAGCGTTGCGCGCCGTCTGTAGCATCTTCACCTGTTCGCGAAACTCTGAACTGGGGCTGAAGATGGCCATAACACGCTTCCCGTTGAGAAGCAGCGCCCTGGCTTGCAGGGGAATTTCGCGGCCGCCGGGAGCCTTCTCAATCCAGGTTTCGGATTGGCAGCCGGAAGGACCGGGTGAATTCCAGAAGGCCTCGGCTTCGAAGAGGAAATTCTCCAAAAAAGAAGATTTGTCGCAGAGGGCCAACGGAATAGTGGCGCTGTTCTCTTCCTTCCACAGCTCCTGGAACCAGGCGGGCAATTTGGCGATGGGAAGGAAAGCGCCGTCGCCCTGATATTCCATGAGAGCGAAGCCCATTTCGGCCAGGAATTTTTCCAACACGTCCGCCATATTCAACCCAGAATTTTCCGCGCAAGCAGAGAGAAAGCCTCTTCGACGCCTTCGCCGGTCTTGGCGCTGGAGTGCAGCACGCTCCAGTTCTTCCCGGCGATTTGCGATTCCAGTGCAGCATCCACTTCCCAATCCTGGAGCAGATCGGATTTGTTGATAACGAAAACAAAGGGAAGCGCCCCGGCTTCCTCTCTCGCGCGCTGCTCCAGCTCAAACGCCTTTTCCACGGTGGCTTTGCGCATGCCGTCGGCAACCAGCAGGTACCCCGAGGCCCCCCGCAAATAGGTCCAGCGCATCTTCTGGTAGTCGTCTTCGCCGTAAATGTCCCACAGCACAAGTGAGACTTCCGTGCCGCCCACTTGCACGTTTTTCTTGTCGATCTTCACTCCCACCGTCGTGTGATAGACGTCCGAAAAAATGCTTTCGACGTAGCGCCGCACAAGGCTGGTTTTCCCGACTGCAAACGATCCGAGCATACAGATTTTCTTTTGGAGCATGGCCGGGGTCAGGGAGTAAGAGAGGTCACGCGAAAACTGACGCTGCGGTTAAAGCCACGGTCCGCTTCGTTATCTTCATTGCGCAGGGGCTGCGCGATCCCCACGCCTTGCGCCTGCAGAAGCTTGTCCGCAATACCGCCCTGGTGGAGTTCCCACGCCACACGGTCGGCCCGCTGCTGGCTGAGCGTTAGATTGGAAGTTTCAGCTCCGGTCGAGTCCGTGTGGCCGACAATCTGAATCGAGACATCTTGATGCAAGGCATGCGCGGCATCCAGTAGCTCCTGCACGTTTTGCGCCAGCTTCCGAACGGACCCGCGCTCGGCAGTGGTAAGAGCGGCGCTGTCCACGGGAAATTTGATGACACTGCTCTCGACCGCCGCCTTGGCCTCGGCAAAAGCCAGATGGCCGGGATCTAGTTCCGGAGCAAGTTGCACCGACCGGATACCGGGCACAAGCAAAGCTTTTGTCTGGGTCTCTCTCACCCACATCGCGGTGGCGGAGCCGGAAACTTGCAGCACTCCATCCTTCACCGCAAGCTTTGCACCGGCGGGCGCCGCGAGCAGCGCGATCGCGCGTTGCTGCACGATGCTGTCGTCCAGGGCGTAGTATCCGCCCCAGTGAAATTCACCGGAGGCCGCATTTACGCGAGAGGATTGGATGATTCCGACTGGATCCGCCGATAAAGGATCACGCAGGCCTCGGACAACGAATTTTCTGTTCTCGCGGCCAAATGAGGTGATGACATACCCCGGTTGTTCGCGGAACACACTCACCAAGGCTTCCCAACGGGAATACTGCACGGCACGCCAGCCAAACCACCCGGCCACCAGCAGAAACACCAGCGCGGCAGCGGCGTAGACGAAGCCGAACCCGCGCGGTTGCGATTCCTCGCGATACCGATGTTCGAGGCAGCATGCCAGCTCGAGGTTCACTTTCACGAAAGGCGAGGAGTCTCCGTTAAAGGTATCGAGTTGCGCCGCGTACTCGCGGTGTACATTTTCGAGCACCTCGGCCATGCGATCGCGCAGATCCCTGGGCGCGATGCCTCGGATGACACACGCCACAATCGCGTAGGGCCCCTGCTCGATCCACACATCCAGATCTCCCACGTTCATGCGGTTAATTCCCTGCTCTTGCGAGGTGTGGAATGAATCGCGCACAAAATCCTGGATCGCGGAGAGCATCCCAGAAACCAGGCCGGGGTCCTGCATAGCCACCGACGGCGCTGAAACGTGCCCCAGCGGCAGCCCCGTCTTCTTGTGAATCAGGAAGACCTGCTCGACGCGGAATACCAGGCTGTGCAGCAGCGCGACTTCCGTAAACGAACGGCCCGTCCGTAGCGCCTCAATGCGCCACTTCAGGCCTTTGATGGACAGGCTTTGATCCAGAACCTGATTGAACGATTCGAGAAACGAACGCAAAGTTTCCAGGATGCTGCGCCGGATGGCCGGGCCCATCACCGGGAAAAGCGCGTCGGCCATCGTGCCGGGATCCTTGCGCACCGATTCGCGCAGCGCCGTTTCAATTGTCGGCGTCAGCGCGGCGCTCAGCGCCTCATCGCCGCCCTGCTTGCGGCGCAACTGAATCGCTTCGGCAACCACGCTGCCAACGTCCTCGGTGCGCGAAGCGGGATCCTCCACGCGCTGATGCAGCTCCTTCAGCGCCTGCTGCTCTGGCGCAAGGATCAGCTCGCGCAGTTCCTCATAAAGCTGCTCCTCGTCTTCGCGCGGAGGAGGTTCCGGCTCCGGCACAGACGAATCCGCTGGTTTCCGGAATTCCAGCGGGTCGCGGGAACTTTTTGGGGCCATGCCCATACTTGAGAATCCTGCCTATTTCTCGGGGAGCTCTAGTTCGTCTTTCAGGCGCAGGGACAGTTCAGTGAAGAGATTGGCAAGTTGCAGCCGGTCGGTCTTATCGGTGCGCAGGGTCTCGGCTTCCTGGTCCAGTGCGGCTTCCAGGTCGTCTTTGGTCTTCTGGATTTGGGCGCCGAGCGCTTTCGACTGTTCCAGAATCTTGGTGCGAAGTTCGGTGTGCGCGGAATCGAGCTGCTCTTCCAACTGAGAAAGCTTTTTCTCCAGCGCCTTCGCGTTGTCGCGGGATTCCCGCGTCAGTTCCTTCAGCGCTTCGGAGCGTTCTGTCTTCTCGGTTTTCAGCCGCGTGCCCAGCGATTCCATCTCTTCCCGCATGAAGGATTCCAGGGAGTCGAAGCGCTTCTTCAAGTCGTCGCGGAGCGCTTCCGATGATTTGGTCAGGCGTTCTTCCAGGCGGGCGAAGCGCTTCTCGTACTCCCGCATGTTGTTGCCAAATAAGATGTCTCGAATCTTGTCTACATTTGCGCCTTCGCGCAGCTCGCCATTGGTTGGGTTCTTTTCGTCGTGATCGGCTGGCATGGTCTTGCGGCCCCCTTTAGAGCGTAACTTCGGCTTCATGGCCATGCGGGGACACTACTACGGGAATGAGGCGTACGGCAATATCGTGTTTTGCCGGGGCTGCCGGGGCACTACCTGCAAAACTCATGGCAGGTCTAGTACTAGGCCGTAACCAAATTCCAGCTATTTCGATTCTTTAATGTCGCGCCCGTTGGTCGGCTGGATGGGCCGCGCATTCATCGGATAATGCTTGGCGAACGCGGCGACTTCTTCTTCGGTAAGGGTACTCGGCGTCTTCAGGACAAACCAGGTGACTCCTTCGCTGCACGGAGGCGTGGTCAGCGAGCCGGCATAAGTGTAGTAACTGAGGCTTGCAGGAAGCAGGTCTTTCACATTTACAGTGATTCCCGCAACTTCCGCGGCCTTTTCTTTCTCGGAAGGAATGTTCTTCCAGACGGTATCGAGAAGATAGCTCGGAGCGCCTTCTTTAAAGAGAACGGCGACAACGGCGAGGTGTCCGTCGGCGTCCGCGTGCACCAGATGCGCCACCAGTTCGAATTTCTTCCCGTTGACGTGTTCTTCGCTCGGGTGGTGGAAGTGGAACTGTTTCAGCGTGTAGACGTGGTCGCCAACCGTCAACGTGCTGCCGGGCGCGTAATTCACCTGAATCGTGTGACCGTTATCAATGATGTTCAGCGGCACGGCCTTGTAATCCATTTTTAGCGCGGGCAGAGCGGCCGGCTTGGCACCCTTAATGTCAATCGGCGATTGCGTTTTGCCCGTGGAGCATGCCGAGTAAGCCGGATCAAGTTTCCCCCAATGGCTCGGATCGCCTTCCCCTTTGTACGACCAGTGAGGTTTGGCTTCCTGGGCTGCAGCCACGTACGGAAGCAATGCGATGCCGGCGAGCATGCTGAGACACAAAATCCTTTGAAAAAACCGCTGCATGTGGCTGCTCCTTCGATTTGAACTGAACTGTTGCAGGCAGGCGATTCGGGGCGAGGCCTGCAGCCGGGGCCAGTATACCCAGAGAGAAGATTGGGTCGTCAATGAAAATTGCTCCAAGGAGAGGCATCCCTCGACACTGAAGATGTTCGATGATTTGCTTTGCGAGGACCCTAGCCGTTTGCGGAACGCCGCCGGGATGTCCCCAATCCCTGGCGGTCTTCGGTGGAAGCATCCAGCTTGTCCTCTGCGTCCTCAAAGCTGCGGTTCACGGTGGACTGGATGCGGTCCTGCCAATATTGCAACGCTCCTCTGCGCTCTTCCGGTAAAACGCCCATCATTTCACTGACCACCGCGCGCATGCGGCGCATCACCTGAACGCTGTTCGCGCCGTAATAGCGGATTTCATCAAATGCCAGGCGCAAGAAATCTTCCCAAGCCGGAAAATCCGCCACTAGCCGAAGGTGCCCCATCGCATCTCGAAAGGCACCGATTTCCAAGCGCCGGCGGCCGAGGCGAATCAGCAGGTCTTCGATCTGATCGAGCGCCTGAACCGCCGTGGTGGGATCGTTGATCGCAGGAGACAGCGCTTTAATTGCGATGTCCACCAGAAGACGGATCGCGTACTTAGGATCCTGTTCGAAGGTGCGTTCGCTGCCGAGATCTATCAGTTTTCTCAACTCCTCCTCGGGCAGCGGACCGGTCTCTCCCCAGACGGTGAGGATCGGGGTCGTGTCGAGAACCGCGTCACCTACTGCAGCGGACAGCTCAAAGAGGCAACCATTGCGGCTCGCAAGATCGATCAACTGGGGGATGTCAATGGCTCGCACAAAGCGAGGGCGCCCGTGGTGAAAGATCCGTTGCACGCACTTGGCCTTGGAAAGTTCGGCGGGAACCTGCGTTGCCGGAGCATCAATAGGCGGATAGAGCGTTTCAATCACTTCCCTGCCCTGATCGCCCGTAAAAATCAGCATGCGCGTCACCTGCAGCATGCCGACGCGCTGAATCAGGCTGATGAACATGATGACGCTGACGATCAACAGGCTGTCCACGACGATAATTCCGACCAGCGGCACGCGCCCGGAGCCCGCCCGATCGACCCAAGCGAGGGACGCCAGCGCATAAAGAAATGTGGCGGTGAAAACACCGATCGCGTGGGACATCACGGGATCACTGGCAATCCAAAGCACCAGCCGCGGCGAATATGCCGTAGCACTGAACTGCACCATGACGAAGGTTAACGAAAAGACAATCCCCGTAAGCGAAAGCATGCCGGAAGCGATCGAGGAATAGATTCCGATGGCGGAATTGACGCTGATGGTCGAGACAAACCGCGGCATGAATTCGGAGGAGATACGGGGCACGAAGGAAGCAAGTATGATGGCTGCGAGTGCGTACGCCAGCGGGATAAGCCACATGGTTCTCGCCGTACTACGAGCCCAGTGCGCCCTCTTTTGGCCGAACTTAAGGATTTGAATTTTGACCCCCTATCCTGACGGCATGCGAAGTATGCACTTTTAGTACAACTGCGAATTTTTCTCAATACTCAAGAAGACTCAAGGCACGCGCAAACGTCTGTTGGCAGCCGGGAAGCAGATTTGCCATTGATCCCGGGTCTGTGCATACTCACTCTAGAAATTTGTAGCAAGCCTTGCGGTGACGTATGGCACTGCTCCAGCGATGGAATGAGCAAATCGCCCAAGGGCCGAAAAGTCGAGCAAAAACACTTTCATCCCTCTCACGGCACAAACTACCAGTGCAAGAGGGGCTTCAGCCGCGGTTACGGGATGCCTTCCCGGCCATTGTCTGGGCGGAGCTTCCGTTGCAAGGTCGCCGCATCCAGCTCCCCTTCCCAGCGGCTAATGGCGATGGTGGCCACGCCGTTGCCTATTACATTTGTTATCGCCCGGCACTCGCTCATCAGCTTGTCCACTCCCAGCAAGAGTGCCAGCGACTCCACGGGGATGCCCGGAACGATGCTGATCATGGCCGCAACTTTGACGAATGCTCCGCCAGGGACGCCGGCGCCGCCCGTGGACGCAATCATCGCGACGAGGAAGATGCGCAGTCCCTGGGCGAATGAGAAATGCAGGTTGTTGGCCTGCGCGAGGAAAAACACCGCAAGCGTCATGTAGATGTTCGCGCCGGCATTGTTGAAGCTGTAGCCCATCGGAAAGACCAGGCCGACGGTGGAACCCGGCGAGCCGAGATTTTCTAGTTTGCGGATCATGTCCGGGATAACTGTCTCGGAAGAACTCGTGCCGAGCACGATGAGCAGTTCGTCCTTGATGTAGAGAATGAAGCGAAGCAAAGAAAAGCCGGAGAGCCAGGCAATGGCGCCCAGGACTGCGATCACGAACAGGATGCAGGCCGCAAAAAACGCAATTACAAGTTCCGCGAGATTGGACAAGGAAGCCAGATCGTACTGGCCGACCGTGAACGCCATGGCGCCAAAGGCTCCAATCGGAGCAAGCTTCACGATGAAGCGCACGATTCCGAACGCAACTTTGGTGGCGATGCCGCCCGGCCGGCCTTTTTGCCGGTCTCGCCCAACTGCACCATGGCAAAGCCGCAAAGCAAAGCCAAAAGCACCACCTGCAAGACGTTGTTGTGGACGAAAGCGCCGACGAAGGTCCTCGGAATGATCTCCAGGAGCCAACTGGCGACGTCTTGTTCTTTCGCCTTGGCGGCAAATCCGGTCGCTTGCTGAATATTCGCGGCTGATCCGGCATTGTTCAAGCCAACTCCAGGATGACCAATTTGCGCGCCAAGAATACCGACGAGCAGAGTGAGCGAGCTGACTAAACAGAAGTAAACGAGCGTTTTCAGTCCCACGCGGCCCAGCTTCCTCATGTCCGTCATGGAGACGATGCCCTGCACCAGGACCCCAAAAATTACGGGGCCAATCATCATCTGGATCAGAGAAATAAACGCGTCCCCAGGGTTTTGCTCTCGATTCTGTTTTTCGGCCTGGTCACACCGATCGGTGTCCTGCGGCGTCTGTTCAGAAAGGATTCCTTAAAACTGCGAGAGTTCAAGTCCAGCCGGGAATCGGCTATGGTCGCCAGAAACCACCTCTTTGTTGCGCAGGACATTGAAAAGCCATACTAACGGGAGGACGAAAAAGTGGATTTCCTGAAGGACCTGTGGGGCTTTCTCAAGCACCGGAAGAAGTTCTGGCTGCTCCCAATGATCATCATCTTGCTGGGCTTCGGCGTCATCATGTTCTTTGCTGCTGGGTCAGCCATCGCGCCCTTTATCTACTCGTTGTTCTAGGCTGTCTTTAAAGCTACCTTATAGTTCTCGAATGCAAAAAGCCATCCTTGGCATTTCCGCCTTTTATCACGACAGCGCCGCCGCGCTCCTTATTGACGGCAATATTGTCGCTGCAGCCCAGGAAGAGCGCTTCACGCGGAAGAAGCACGATTCGTCATTTCCCATCAATGCTTGCCGATATGTCTTGCAGGAGGCCGGCCTGAACTTCAAGGATCTTTCCGCTGTAGCTTTTTACGAAAAACCTTTTCTCAAGTTTGAACGGCTTCTGGAGACCTATCACGCCTTTGCTCCGAGCGGTTACGTCAGTTTTGTCTCGGCCATGCTCGCCTGGATCAAGGAAAAGATTTTCATGCGCCGCATGCTTCGGGATGAGTTCGCTAAGCTCGGTGAGGGCGATGTTCCCATGTACTTCCCGGAACATCACCTTTCGCATGCCGCCAGCGCTTTTTATCCTTCACCCTTTGAAGAGGCCGCTATCTTAACAGTCGACGGTGTCGGCGAGTGGGCCACCACCACCATCGGCCGTGGTCGTGGCAAGGAAATCGAAATTCTGCGGGAGCTCCACTTCCCCCATTCCATCGGACTCCTCTATCCGCCTTCCCTTTCTACACGGGCTTCACCGTAAATAGCGGCGAATACAAACTCATGGGCCATGCGCCCTATGGCAATCCAAATTCACCCCGCGCCACCGAATACAAAAACAAAATCGAAACGGAACTCGTGGATCTGCGCAAGGATGGCTCGGTCGTGCTCAACATGGACTACTTCGACTTCGCCACCGGCCTCAAAATGGCGAATGAAGCGAAGTGGGAAAAACTCTTCGATGTGCCGCGCCGCAAACCGGAATCCGAAATTTCACAGGCCTACATGGATATGGCCTGGGCCATTCAACAGGTCACAGAAGAATCCGTGCTTCGCTTGTCTAGGGCCGCCCGGGAGCTCACGGGCTGTAAGAATCTTTCCATGGCGGGCGGTGTGGCCCTGAATTGCGTGGCCAACGGAAAAATCCTTCGCAAGAGGCTCTTCGATGATATTTGGATTCAGCCGGCTGCCGGCGACGCAGGCGGCGCCTTGGGCGCAGCCTACACGGTCTGGCACATCCTCGACGGGCACGAACGGAATGTCGGCAACCGCTGGGATGCAATGCAAGGTTCCTACCTCGGCCCTGAGTTTTCCGACAAGGAGGTTGAACGGACTCTGCAGAAATACGGCGCCAAGACCCGTCACTATGAAGATTTCCGATGCCTCGCCTCGGACGTAGCCAGAAAGCTCTCGGAAGGAAACGTCGTCGGCTGGTTTGAGGGGCGCATGGAATTCGGTCCGCGCGCGCTCGGCAGCCGCAGTATCCTTGGTGATGCCCGCAATCCTGAGATGCAGAAAAAGCTGAATCTCAAGATCAAGTACCGCGAAGGCTTCCGCCCCTTCGCACCATCCGTTCTTGAGGAAGATATCGGAGAATATTTCGAACTCGATCGCGAATCGCCTTACATGCTGATCGTAGCCCCTGTTCGAAAGGATCGGCAAAATCTTCTTCCTGCCGGCTACTATGAAAAACCCCTCTATGAACGTCTCTATTTCCTCCGCTCTGATCTTCCTGCGATCACCCATATCGACTACTCCGCGCGCATCCAGAGCGTCAGCAAAAGGACCAATGCTCGTTATTGGGAACTCATCCACCAATTCAAGGAACAAACCGGTTGTGGCGTGATCGTCAACACCAGTTTCAATGTTCGAGGCGAACCGATTGTCTGCACAACTGACGACGCTTACCGATGCTTTATGCGCACCGAAATGGACTACCTCGTCATCGGCAATTATTTCCTCGACAAAAAGGAACAACCGGCCTTGCCTGATACTGGTGACTGGCGAAAGGAATTCAAGCTGGACTGAGCGTTAGACCTTCCGCTTGCCGACGAATTATTGTTTGACCGCAGCGTCCCGAGCATCTTCTGTGCCCCTCGCCGAGGGCAAGTCGGTTTTTCCCGTTGGCCCGGCCTTTTCCAAGCGAGCGACGATCTCCGGTGTCTGCACCATTTTGCGGTAAAGAAGGTTGGCGACCAACTGGTTCCCCTCTGCAGTAAAGTGGCCAGGGGCAAGATGATCGGGGGGAATGAACATGTTCTCTACCGTCTTAGCGGGAAGCTCCTGGCAGTCCGCTGCGAGATCCCAGAACAACAGTCCTTCCTTTCGTGACTCCTCCTCGATCGTTTGCCGCAATGTATCATCCTGCGTAGCCCGCCCCGTGCAGTCGTCATGAATCGGCAGATAAACGGTCACGAACAGACGATTCCTTTGCATATGTTCTTCACGCAGGCTCTCGAAAACCTTGAAGGCTAATGGAACAGCCTTTGCTTGCCGGCTCCCATAATCCGACTCACTGGCTCGCGGAGCGATGAGACGAGCGAGGTAACGCAGAACCGCCACAGTCCTTAGCTCCGTCAGAGGAGACAGCCTGTCTACGACTTTCACAAACACAGAATTTCGCTGGGGGACGGGGACGTTCTTGGTGGCAAGCTTCCCATTCTCGATCACCAGGATCGGCTTGCCGTAGCCCAAAAAGGAAACGTAGGTCATGCGGGAAAAATCGTCGTAGATGAAAGCCATGATGTGAAGATCGAAATCGAGTTTCGAGCCATCTCGTTTGTACCAAAGATAGGCTTGATCGATGCCATAGCCACCTTGACCCATATTCACCGTCTGAATGCGATGATCCAACTGGGTCAGCTGCTGGCACCAGGTCTGATCATTGTTCACACCAGATCCCATCGTGAACGAATCACCGGAGCATATGATCCGGAATTTCCCGGACGGAATTTCCGGGGAAAAATCCCCCCCATTCCGGAAGCCTTGCGAATTGGAGCGAAGTAGACTCCTGGCCCGAATAGATTTGGCAGGTACACATTGGGAATGTTGGACCACCCTAAATCGCTGCCAAAGCCCACATTGCCTTGAACCCAAATATTCCGATAGGACGAAATGCGACGTGCAACATAGGCGTAGCCCGCCAAGCCTTCAATCAACACCAGCAGAAAGGCGATAACCGCCAAGATAATGGCGGCATCACGAAAGAAGCGAAGCCCCTTTCTTTCGCCCGAACTTGGGTGGGACTTATTCGCACGTTGGGAGTTCAAATCCATAGTCATTGACCCCTGAAAATTGTCCACGGCCCAGAGAGCAACGTGGCGAGCTACCTAGCATACATGGTCGCCTTGCCCGTGATTGTGATGAAAAACGGACTAGCTCCGGGTTAGTTCAGAGAACCGGACCAGAATCCTCCAGCACTTAGGCCGTCAAGCCCCGTCTTATTCAAGAATGTCGGACGTACCTGCTCAACTACATGTTTAATCAACTGAGTCGCAGGGCCCCTTTCATGGAAACAGCTTTCCGGCCTTTGTGGCAAACCCAGCCTAACCGGGAGTGACTTTCATTGGGGGATAGCCAGGTCCAGCCTTAGGGAAAACCCTAGTTACTTCTGAAACTGAGTATGGAGCACAATTCCGGTGGATGAAGGGCTTGGAAATGCTGCATGCGGAGATACCCCTTATGCGGCAACAGCGTTCCTTGCTCTCTAAGAACTTTGATCGGCTAAGCCTCCCGTTGACAAAAACCTCTTTGGCGACAGCACTGTTTCTAGGTTGTGGCCGTGGATGGAGGAATATGGTCAAGAATCATTTTGGAATTTCAATTGCAATGCTTGTGCTGGTGTGCCTATTTCTCAGTTGGATGCTCTATGGGCAGATGCGCGATCAGAGCGCACCTCAACCGCAAATAACACTCCAAGGTATGTCTCAGCAGGAACTGCAGATGATGAGGCATGACTTAAGGAAACAGAAGCAGAAATTGATCGCGGAAAATCTGCCCATGACGGAATCGGAGGCTGTCAAGTTCTGGGCGGTATACCAGAACTATTCCGACGAACTGAAGGAAATTAATGATGAGAAATTCACCATGCTGCATAGCTATGCTCGCCAATGGCATACGATGTCAAATGATGACTCCTTGATTTTCATGCGGCGTTGGCTCGAACTCGATGAAAGGGCCGTTCAACTTCGCTCCAAATATTTGCTTCCAGTGAAAGATGCATTGCCCGGGAGGAAGGCCGCTACGTTCTTTCAACTGGATGAACGAATCAACATGATGATTGATTTGGAATTCGCGTCTCAGTTGCCGCTCCTGCACGGAACACATCGACAGGTTACGGAGGGCCAACCCGCGCAGTAACTATTACTCGCATGAAGCGCCTCAGAATGGGCTTAGGTTCCGGTAAACAGACTCGCCCAAAAAGCGGTTGTTACCTAGACTAATAAAACCCAGATCGAAACTTGATTCCAGCTGTTCCCAATAATCAAATGACGCTCCAGCGACAATTGCGACAGCCAGGATTCGTGCCACTGGGTCCTTCTCCAATGTGTGCTGGCGGTGTCTATCTCCACGCGCAACATCCTCAATTGCACCCAGGGACGATCAAATTCCACAGCGGGAGGGCTCTACCGTGACCACCCAAAATCCGGCAATTCACAAGACCCAAGTGGACCTTGCACTCGAAGCCTCTATCCACATTGGCCTCGCAATTCTGATGACGGTCTCCTGTCTTCTGATTTTGCGCCCTTTTGTGCCTCTTCTTAGCTGGGGCATCATCATTGGAGTCGCAGCTTACCCAAGCTTTCAAAAAATGCAAAAGGCGCTTGGCGGGCGAGGAGCTTTGTCGGCCACCCTATTCACCGTTCTACTTCTGGCTCTATTGGTCGTGCCAGTGGTCTTGCTCGCCGGAACGCTGGTCGGTGGCATCCAAACGCTCGTGGCCCACTTCAAGGACGGAACCTTAATCATCCCCCCTCCTCCTGCCAACGTCGAAAACTGGCCCATCATCGGCGCGCCTTTGAAGAATATTTGGGACCGGGCATCGAATGACTTGACCGAGGCGGTCAGAAGTTTTGCTCCTCAGATCAAATCCTTCGTTCCTGGGGTATTCTCGGCTTCCGCAACCATCGGCCTCACCGTACTGCAATTCGCCCTTTCCATTGTCGTTGCTGGAGTCCTTTTGGCAAACGCTCAGTCTGCCTCTGAACTCACCTGCTCCTTGTGCAAACGCATTTTCGGTGAGAGAGGACCCGATTTCCAGCAACTGATGGGAGCGACGATTCGCAGTGTAACAACCGGGATCCTGGGCGTGGCCTTGATCCAATCCGTGCTCGCGGGCACCGGCTTTCTTGTGGGTGGATTGCCCGGTGCGGGCTTGTGGGCTGTATTGTTTCTCATCGCCGCGGTGCTGCAAGTCGGTGCCCTGGTCCTGATACCCGCAGTGGTCTATATGTTTGCGATTTCTAGTGCGACCAAGGCGGCTATATTCCTGGTTTGGTGCGTCATGGTTGCTGTGCTTGACAACTTTCTAAAACCCCTCCTGTTGGGACGTGGTGTCGGGGTGCCCATAGCGGTGGTGTTCCTCGGTGCGATTGGCGGATTCGTCGCCTTGGGGTTCATAGGTCTGTTTGTCGGCGCTGTTGTCCTATCGATCGGCTATAAACTCGCCATCGCCTGGCTTGAGCGGAGTTCTCCTGCCGCTCAGGAGACGTGATCAGCAACAGAAAGGGCGTGCAATCTCATGAATGGCGAAAACGGCAGATTTACTGGATTGGTGCGTACCTACTTGCGCAGCCGTTACAAGATCCTGTTCTATATTCTCCTCATTACTTTTGTTTCTTCCCCAATTCTTCACCACCTGCAGCTAAGCGGAACGCTGATGGAGTTAGTGCTCGCTGCCAGCCTGCTTGCGGCGATACTTCCGATCAATGAAGTGAGGAGCCGCCCTTACTTAATGGTTGCAATGGCGGCGGTCTGGCTCGCTCGCCCAGTTACGGATTGGCTCGATCATCGCATCTTATCGGCGATGACCCTCGGAATCTGGACACTGATTGGGTTGTTTGCTGCAGCGGCTGCGTTGCATTTCGCCATGAGTGCCAGCCAGGTTGACGCGGAACACTTATATGCCGCGCTCAGCGCTTATGTGCTTGCCGGCATTTATTTCGGACTATTGTATTGGGTGCTCGAAGAACTGAACGCTGGCACATTTACAGTGACGGGCGGGTTTTCCCAAACCAGTGCCATCTACTTTAGTTTTGTCACACTTGCAACCCTTGGCTACGGCGATATCGCGCCACGCGGAGACATAGCGCGCGGTCTGGCGATCGTCGAAGGAGTTGGAGGCCAGCTCTTTTTGGCGGTTCTTGTCGCACGACTGGTAAGCTTGTATTCGAAGCCGGGAAACCAATCCAATTGATCTCGCTGTACCTCGTGACACCGTGATCGCGAAGACATTCTCGATCCGAATCCGAATGCGCGGGCAATTCAACTAGAACCGGGAGGATCCCGCTGTTCTCCGATGGCTTCCAGGGTGAGGCATGCTCGTTCCACCATTACCATTGCTCAACTTCTTCGTTTCCCTGGTAATGCTCTCGATCGGGTTGCGTGTCCGCGGTGGAGAGCTGTTTGACCTTTTGCGCAATCGTGCCCTGTTCATTCGAACACTGGTGGCAAATTGCGTACTCATACCCGCCATAGGTTTTATCTTGGTAAAAATCTTCCCCCTGACTCCGGATGTAAGCGTTGGCATCCTACTGCTTGCTGCCATCCCGGGAACACCCATCGCCCTCCAGTTCACCCGCTTGGCCAAGACCCGACTGGCGTTTGCCGCGGTGATGACCTTTCTGCTTTCACTGGTGAGTATCGCGATAACGCCTCTGGCTGTGGAACTAATGCCGCAAATGGCGGAGCGCAGTCAACGGCCGATATCAAATCTGGCCGTCAGCATTTTGCTTTATATTGCGTTACCTCTTTGCGCGGGTTTGTGGCTGGCACGCCGTACCCCGCAATTAGCTCCTCGCCTGGTACTACCGCTGGAACTACTCGCAACTGCCACCTTTCTTTTCCTGATGTGGGAAACCCGTTTGGCGCGGCGGGAGGCCATTTATGCAATTGCCGGCAGAGGGACACTTCTTGCCATGTTTTTGCTGTTGATTTTCTCCATGATCATTGGCTGGTTCACAGGAGGCCCTGACGTCGAGTCACGCCGCATCTTGGCCACCGCCACCGGTATGCGCAGCGTGATTGTGGTGCTTTATGTAGCGCGGTATTGCTTTCCTGGTACCAACATCTACATGATTCCGATTGTGTACCTATCCTTGATGGTCCCCCTGAATCTGTTGTTTCATCTTTCCTTCTCGGTGTGGCAGAAACTACGATCGGCAAGAACACCGGCATAACCTGCCGGCCATTCCGACGTCGCTGCCAACAAATGCCTTACGGAAGGGCGAGCATCCAGATGGGCCGGGAACTCACGAGACTTCGTATACTCCGGCCTGGAGGCTCATCACTCGACCCAAGATACATTTCTGTTAATTCGCATTCGCTCTGGCAGCCGGCGCGGTTTCCCTGAGGAGAATTGATGCAATCAGGACCGTCAGGGCGCCCGCAGAAGCAATCCAAAGCGGGGCGGCAAGCCCGTAGCGGTCGGCGACCTGTCCTGCAATGGCAGGAGCCAATGCGCCTCCGAAGATTTCACCGACGAGCGTCGCCAGTCCAATGGCCGTGGCCGCGAGGCGATGTGGAACGCTCTCCGTTGGAACGAGAACGATCGCCAAGGCCGCAATTCCCTGTCCGCCGTTGGCCAGGAAGCCTGCAGCCGCCAGGAGCCACGGGTGGTTCAGAAAAAAGCTTATTTGATACGTGAGCGGCACGCTGGCGGAAAGCAGTGCGATAAGAATCAAAACTGGCTTCCGGCCCGTGCGATCCGACACCCAGGGGAAAATCCAGCCCCAGACGAATGATCCGAGCCCGCTCGCTCCCAGCACCAGTCCAGCCCAGGTCGCGGAATGCCCGGAAACTTCCGTGATGTACATGGGAGCGAAAACATGCATGACAAAGAGCCATGTCATGAAACCGGCTGTCGCGAGGCAACATAGCAGCATATTGCGAACCTTCAGAACGGACAGATAATCCGCGAGAGAAGGCTTGGTATGATGTGCAGAGTCCATTTCTTCCGGCTCTCTGACAAATTTCCAAATGAGGAGGCCAAGAAAGATCCCGGGGATGCCGGTTACAAAGAGGGCCACACGCCAACCAAAGCGGGCCGCAATTTGAGTCGTCAAAACAGGTGCGAGCGCGAGTCCCGCCAGGGCGCCTGCGCTCACAACTATGCCGATGTCGCGGCCGCGGTTCCTGGGCTCCGAGGAGGACTCGATCATCGCCGTCATGGTCGGCCACGTGGGACCTTGTGCCAGCCCCATGAATCCCCGGCACAGTAATAACTCGCCAAAGGAGCGGGCGATTCCCGAAAGCCACGAAATCACGGAGAACAGGAAAACGGCGGGAATGAGAACCGGCCGGCGGCCGACGCGATCCGACAAAGCGCCGAAAATGAGGCCGGAGGCGGCCCAGGCAAGAGCGAGGACGGAGGCCAGGAGCCCAACCTGCCCGTGAGTGAGCTGAAGATCAGGGACGATAAAAGGTGCGAGAAAGAGGATACTCATGCGATTCAGAAAAACGGTGCCCCAAGTGAAGAAGAGGACAACCAGGCCGGTTCGATAGCTTCTTGTGATGCTCACTCGGTCCTCACGTTCGAAGTTGCAGAGTCGTTTCCGATGGCGCCCCCTCATTCAATTCGCGCTTCTTCCC
>Ga0335085_10002839_pt1 | contig 31460 bp, 27 predicted proteins | sample Lox_Sample_45_FD_206712 | JGI IMG/M metagenome (GOLD analysis project Ga0335085, IMG submission 206712) | Soil microbial communities from Loxahatchee National Wildlife Refuge, Florida, United States - Lox_Sample_4.5 | ecosystem: Environmental > Terrestrial > Soil > Wetlands | place: USA... | reverse complement strand
ACTGTCGGTGCGTTCGGCTAATTGTCTCAAGAACGATAACATCGTCTATATCGGCGATCTCGTTCAGAAGACCGAGGCCGAGATGCTGCGCACGCCGAACTTCGGCCGCAAGTCGCTTAACGAGATCAAGGAAGTGCTGGTGCAGATGGGCCTGCATCTCGGTATGGAAGTTCCCGGCTGGCCGCCCGAGAACATCGAGGAACTCGCCAAGCGTTTCGAGGATCATTATTGAGAGAGGACGGACGACGGACGACGGAGGACAGATGACGCTTCTTGCCGTCATCCTTCTTCTGTTCTCCATCATCTGATGAAGTCAAATGCGTCACGCCAAGACCCATCGCAAGTTCGGCCGGCGCTCGGACCACCGCCGCTCGATGCTGGCCAATTTGGCCGCCTCGCTGATCAAACACGAGCAGATCGTCACCACGCTGCCGAAGGCGAAGGATCTGCGTCCGGTCGTCGAGAAGCTGGTCACGCTTGGCAAGCGTGGTGATTTGCATGCGCGTCGGCAGGCCATCGCCCAGATGCGTGACCTTGCCATGGTCAAGAAACTCTTTGATGTGATCGGTCCGCGCTACAAGAGCCGCAACGGCGGCTATCTTCGTGTGCTCAAGGCCGGCTTCCGCTACGGCGATTCGGCGCCCGTCGCGGTTATCGAGTTTGTCGACCGCGACATCGAGGCCAAGGGCAAGGATTCCGGGCCGGTGCAGGCGCGAACGGAAGCGACCGAGCCGGCCGCTGCATAGCCAGTCGCGAACAGCAGATGTCATCAGGGGCAGCTTCGGTTGCCTTCTTTGGTCGCCGTTGCCGGCGAGACATTTGCGCGCACTGCTTTGGCACGGTTTGTTCGTGTCGCGTCATGCCATAGTGTGTTTTCAGGGAATCAGGGGGGAACATATGATCCGCGCCGCAATGCTTTCGATCGCCGCTGTGCTAGTCGCCGGCGGGGCCTTTGCCGAAACGCCGGTCGAGCGCGGTTCCTATCTGGTCAACACAATCATGACCTGCGGCAATTGCCATTCGCCGAAGGGCCCTCCCGAGGTGGTTGCGGGCAAGGATTTTTCCGGCGGCTTGCGTTTCAACCCTCCGCCCTTCGATGTGACGGCCCCCAATATCACCCCGGACAAGGAAACCGGAATTGGCAATTGGAGCGCCGATGAGCTGAAGAAACTCCTTCGCACCGGCGTTCGCCCGAACGGCGTGCCGGTCGCGCCGGTGATGCCGACCGGTTTCTACGGCATCATCACCGACAGCGACATGGACGCCATCGTTGCCTATTTGGCGAGCGTGAAGCCGGTGAAGAACAAGGCGCCCGAGCCGGTCTACAAGATGCCGGCGCCGCGGCAGATCTACCCTGGCGCCGAGAAGCCGTATACGCCGGCCATGTTAAACGATCCGATGAAGCGCGGCTTCTACCTTGCGACCATCGGCCATTGCATGGAGTGCCATACGCCGATGACGAAGGGCGAGCATAACTGGGCCGATCTCGGGCGCGGCGGAATGGAATTTCCCGGGCCGTGGGGCGTCTCAACTTCGCGCAACCTAACATCGAGCAAGACCAAGGGCATTGGGGCGTGGACCGACGCCGAAATCAAACGCGCCATCACCCAAGGCATCGACAAGGACGGCAATCATCTCAAGCCGCCGATGGGCTACGGCTATTACGCGGATATGACCGATGCCGACCTCGACGTGGTAATCGGCTGGGTGCGCACCCTGCCGCCCAAGGAGTAACAACGGGGCGAGAGAAACTGCGTTCCCCACCTGACTGCCGGGCGAGCGTGGCGATTGCCCTTCTAATGCCCCGGTCGGGTGCCTATATGTGGCGCCATTGAATCGGGGATTTTTTATGCCGCGCCCGCACTTCCTCGCTATACCGGCCATTGCCGTCCTGGCCGCAGCTTTGTTGGTATCTGCGAGCGCCCAGGACCGCCGAGTGCCGAGTTCGGCCGCCGAACTCCAGCTCTCCTTTGCTCCGGTGGTGCAGCGCGTGGCCCCCGCGGTCGTGAACGTCTACGCGTCTCACGTTGTCGAAAACCGCAACCCGTTTCTCAACGATCCGTTCTTCCGGCAGTTCTTCGGCGGCGGCATGCCGCGCGAGCAGGTCGAGCGCTCGCTCGGCTCGGGTGTCATCGTCGATCCCGCCGGGCTCGTCGTAACCAACTTCCACGTCATCGACAGCGCCAGCGAGGTGAAGATCGCGCTCGCCGACAAACGCGAGTTCGACGCCGAGATCGTGCTCAAGGATCAGCGCAGCGATCTCGCCGTGCTGCGCATCAAAGGCGCCAATGAGCGTTTCCCTGTACTGGAATTCGGCAATGCCGACGAGCTTCAAGTCGGCGATGTGGTCCTGGCGATTGGCGATCCGTTCGGAGTCGGCCAGACCGTAACACATGGCATCGTGTCGGCGCTGGCCCGTTCACAGGTCGGCACCAGCGACTATCAATTTTTCATTCAGACCGATGCCGCCATCAATCCGGGCAATTCGGGCGGCGCGCTGGTCGACATGAGGGGGCGCCTCGTCGGCATCAATTCGGCGATCTACACGCGCTCGGGCGGCTCGCAGGGCATCGGCTTTGCCATCCCGGCCAACATGGTGCGCGTCGTGGTCGCATCGGCCAAGAGCGGCGGAGCTGCGGTTAGACGGCCGTGGCTTGGCGCCAAACTCCAGGAGGTTACGCCGGAACTCGCCGACAGCATCGGCCTCAAGCGGCCGAGCGGCGCCCTGGTCGCGAGCGTCGCCGCCAATGGCCCCGCGGCGCGGGCCGGGATCAAGACCGGAGATCTTATCGTCACCGTTGATGGTGTTGAGGTCGATGACCCCAACGCCTTCGATTACCGTTTCGCAACCAAGCCGCTCGGCGGCACCGCCCAGGTCGGCCTCATTCGCCAGGGCAAGGAAATCGTAGTTTCGGTCGCCCTGCAGGCGCTTCCCGACACACCGCGCAACGAAATCGAGATTCGCTCCCGCTCGCCATTCCTCGGCGTGACGGTGGCGAATCTTTCGCCGGCTTTGGCGGATGAATTGCGTCTCGATCCGCAGACCGAAGGCGTCGTCGTGACCCACGTGGCCGAAGGCTCGCCAGCGCAGTCCATCGGGTTTCAGAAGGGCGACGTGATCGTCTCGGTCAACAATCAGAAGATCGCCAAATCGGCCGATCTTGAGCGCGCCACGAGCACGGGCGGCCGGCAGTGGCGCGTCACCATCAATCGCAGTGGCCAGCAGATTTCCGTGATGTTCAGCGGATAATGAGCACGCGCGCAAAGAAAAGCGCACCATCGCTGTTCGCGGCCGGCGGCCTCGATCGTGACGCGCCGCGACCGCTTGCCGACAAGCTTCGTCCCGATGCGCTCGCAGACGTCGTCGGCCAGGATCATCTGCTCGGTCCCGACGGCGCGTTGACGCGCATGCTGGAAACGCGCTCGCTGGGTTCGCTGATCTTCTGGGGACCGCCCGGCACCGGCAAGACGACGGTGGCGCGCCTGTTGGCGCGCACGACCGACCTTTATTTTGAACAGATTTCGGCGATTTTTTCCGGCGTCGCCGACCTCAAGAGAGTGTTCGAGGCGGCGCGGTTGCGCCGCGAGACCGGGCAAGGCACGCTTCTCTTCGTCGACGAAATTCACCGCTTCAACCGCGCCCAGCAGGATTCCTTCCTGCCGGTGATGGAGGACGGCACCATTGTGCTGGTCGGCGCGACAACTGAGAACCCATCGTTCGAACTCAATGCGCCGCTTCTTTCCCGCGCCCGCGTTCTCGTCTTCAAACCGCTCGATGCAGGGGCGATCGAAAGACTCCTCGGCCGCGCCGAGGCGATAGAAGGCAAAAGGCTGCCGCTCGACGCCGAGGCGCGGACGTCGCTGGTGCGCATGGCCGATGGCGACGGCCGTGCCGCGCTGACGCTCGCCGAGGAAGTGTGGCGCGCCGGCCGGAAGGGAGAGAACTTCGACGCTGCGGCGCTCCAAGACATCGTGCAGCGCCGCGCGCCGATCTACGACAAGTCGCAGGACGGCCATTACAATCTCATCAGCGCGCTGCATAAATCGGTGCGCGGCTCCGATGCCGATGCCGCACTCTATTATCTCTGCCGCATGCTCGACGCCGGCGAGGACCCGCTTTATCTGGCGCGGCGGGTCGTGCGTATGGCGGTGGAGGATATCGGGCTTGCCGATCCGCAGGCGCTGGTCATCGCCAACGCGGCGAAGGATGCTTACGATTTTCTTGGCTCACCGGAAGGCGAACTCGCCATCGCCGAGGCTGTGCTCTATGTCGCTACCGCGCCGAAATCGAATGCGACCTACACGGCCTTCGGCGCAGCCATGCGCACCGCGAAGGAAGCGGGCTCGCTGTTGCCACCAAAGCACATCCTCAATGCGCCGACCAAGCTGATGAAGACCGAAGGCTACGGCTCGGGCTACGAATACGATCACGATACGGAGGAGGCGTTCTCCGGCCAGGACTATTTCCCCGAGGCGCTGGGCCGCAAGCAATTCTACGATCCGCCCGAGCGCGGCTTCGAGCGCGAGATCAGGAAGCGGCTGGAATACTGGGCCAAGCTGCGGCGCGAGCGCTCGTAGCAAGATCGGGTGTGATAGGGCGATGATAACCGGATCGCTGTTGTCTTCACGGCTTACATTCGTAACTAAGATCGTCTTTCCGACACTTTGGATTTCTGGTTTTGGAATAGGCACGATTACTGTGTGGATGAGCTACGGCGCGCCGCCCAAAATGAAATGGGCTTTTCTGGTGGCCTTAGTGGCAGGATCGAGTTTCATTTGGTGGAGTTGCGTGCGACTAAAGCGGGTTCGATGCGAGGGCGGCAATTTGTATTTCTCAAATTATCTAAGAGAAATCGTAGTGCCCCTCGCCGCGGTGGAACGAGTAACGGAAAATCGCTGGATCAATATTCATCCGGTGACCATTTTTCTTCGGCGCAGCACGGATTTTGGCGACAAGATTATGTTCATGCCCAAGACACGAATGATGTTGCTTTGGCGGTCGCACCCGATCGTAGCTGAGATTCAGCGGATGGCCGATGCAGCTGCCGCGAGGAGCGCGTCTTGAGGGGCAGTCGCGGACCACGCCAGCCGGGCGGCGGAAAGCGGATCGCCGGGCCGCGGGATCGCGGAGGTCGTAAATTCGATAGGCTGCGATCTCCCCTCCACCCGCGTAGCGAAGCGGAGCGGCGGGGAGGGGTTGGGGGTGGGGGTCATTTTTCCTCTCAGCAAACTCCCCCCACTCCGGCACCTTCGGCGCGGACCCTCGCCACCGCTCGCGACGGCTCGCGGGGGGAGGGAAAAGTACAAACTGTCGCCGTCACCGCCGACGAATCCGGCATGCGCGTCGACCGTTTTCTTGAAGCACGGTTTCCAGGGCTGAGCTTCTCCCATATCCAGCGCGTCATCCGCAAAGGCGAGGTGCGCGTCAACGGCCGCCGCACGCAACCGAAGAATCGGCTCGAGGCTGGCCAGTCGGTCCGCATCCCGCCGCTGCGGCTCGATCAGCCCGGGCCTCGCACACCCGGCAATGAAGTTGACGAGAAGACCCGCGCCTTCCTGAAATCGATCACGCTCTACGAGGACGCCGACGTTCTCGTGCTCAACAAGCCCATGGGGCTTGCGGTGCAGGGCGGTTCCGGCACTACACGGCATCTCGACGGCATGCTCGAAGTGCTGCGCGATGCGCACGGCCAGCGGCCGCGCCTGGTGCACCGGCTCGACAAGGACACCGCCGGCTGCCTGCTCGTCGCCAAGACGCGCTTCGCCGCGGCGGCGCTTGCCAAAACCTTTCGCTCACGCTCGGCGCGAAAGGTCTATTGGGCGCTGGTTGCTGGCGTGCCGAAAGTGCCGCAGGGCCGCGTCTCGACCTTTCTGGCGAAGGAAGAGCGCGAGGACGAGTCGTTCATGCGCATTGCGCGCCACGGCGACAAAGGCGCGAGTCACGCGGTCACCTACTATGCCGTTGTGGAAACGGCGGGACCGCTCCTCGCCTGGGTTTCCCTCAAGCCGGTGACCGGCCGCACTCATCAGTTGCGTGCGCATATGGATCATATCGGCCATCCGATCGTCGGCGATCCGAAATATTTCGCGCGCGAGAACTGGCAACTGCCGGGCGGCATGCAGGACAAGCTGCACCTCCTGGCACGGCGCATCGCCGTGCCGCATCCGCGCGGCGGTACGATCGACGTAACCGCTCCGCTGCCGCCGCACATGCTGCAATCCTGGAATCTGCTCGGCCTGGATGCCAAGCGCTACGATCCTATCGAGGATGCTCCCGAGGAATGATGCCGAGGAACATTGCCCCTTTACCGGGGATTATGAGCATGCATTTGCATGGGGTTGGAGGCGCGCCATGAAGCCCAACTTCGCCGCCGTTTCCTGTATTTCCCTGACACTTCTATCAATGCCAGCTGCCTCCCTCTGGGCGCAGGGCTACGAGGGATATCCATATTCGATCGTGGCGCCGGAGCACGGCACGACGATTGATCACCGTGGCAGAAAGCCGGGCCGTGCACGGCAGGAAAGCGCCCCTCCCGCACAGGTTGCTCCGCTCGTCACACAAGCTCCACACCGTAAATTCGTGACGCGCGGGTCGTCGGGATCGGTGCTGCCGACGCCGTTGCCGCGGACGCCGGCTATTCCACCTGAAGGCGGCGGTCCGGTCACGATCCACGCGCCGCCGGTGCAGCAAGGCCCTACGATCGTCCCTGGCGCTCCGGGCTTAGGGGCCGTTCCCAACCTGCCGCACGGCATCGAGACCTTCCAGGACCGTGCCTCGCGCTGCGCCTTCCAGCAAGGCCTCAACAACGTGCCTGCCGGCGCCAGCAACCAGTACATGGGCGCCTGTATCCAGTAGCTGGCCCCGTGAAGCACCGACGCCCCAAGCGTAACGAATTTTGACGGCTTGACAGGCAACCAAAAGGTTGCATATTGTCGGCATGGATGCGGTGTTCAGGGCATTGGCCGACGCGAGCCGTAGGGAACTACTTGATAGGCTGCGCGGCGACAACGGACAGACGCTCAACGAACTATGCGCGCGCCTCGCCATGACGCGGCAGGCCGTCAGTAAGCATCTGGCTATTCTTGAGGAGGCGAACCTCGTCGCCACGGTGTGGCGGGGCAGGGAGAAACTGCACTACCTCAATCCGGTGCCGATCCACGAGATCGCCGAACGCTGGATTGGAAAGTTCGAGCGCTCGCGCCTGCTGATGTTGAGTGAATTGAAGAAAGGACTGGAGGAGCGTGATGAATAAGCCGAGTTTCGTGTATGTCGTCTATATCGCATCGACGCCCGAGAAGGTTTTCGCGGCCCTTACTGATGCCGCGTTGACGGAGCAATTCTGGCATGGCACGCGCGTTGTCTCCGACTGGAAAGTCGGCTCGCCGGTCGCGCTTGAGCTCAAGCACCAGTCCAAGAATATCACTGGTGTCGTGCTCGAGGTCGATCCGCTGCGCCGCCTTGTCTATTCGTTTCAGCCGCATCATGGCGACATGGCTGATGAAGAACCGTCGCGGGTCGTATTCGAAATCGAGCCGCAGAAGGATCAGGTCAAGCTCACCGTCGTGCACGATGGCTTTGCAGACGGCAGCAAGGTCTTCGAGGCAATCAGCCGCGGCTGGCCGCTGATTCTCTCAAGCCTCAAGAGCTTCATCGAGAGCGGCAAGGTGCTTTATCCGGATTGGTATTGTGAGAACGCGAGCGCCGCACAAGGGGCTGCGTCGTGACGGCCGCCGCCAAACCAAGGTTCGTTTACGTCACTTACGAAGCCACGCGCCGCTGGACCTTCGTAAAATAGGCGCGCGCTTCTACCGCAGGCTGGCGTTGATCTTGTCGAGCATCGCCGTGCCGGGGCAAAGCTCTTTCTCTCCGAGCGTATTGAGCGCGACATCGACGGTATTGAGGTGGCTGTGCAGGTCCTCGGATTCCGCGTCGACATAGAGCAGGCCGGTCACCACCTGGCCCTTGGCGGCGTGCTTCTGAAGAAATGACATCGCCGCAAGGCGGTCGTTCACGTCGTAATCGGCGTCGATCTTGCGCAGCGCCAGCTTCGTGCCGTCATGCTGCTCGACGATTTGCACCGAGCCCGGCGCGTAATCGACCGTGATCGGGGCGCGGCCGGTGATGACGTCGAGCCGGTTCACCGCTTCGTTGTGCTCGCGCACATAGTCGAAGCTCTTGGTCGAGCCGGCGTGGTTGTTGAAGGCGACACAGGGCGAGATCACATCGATGAACGCCGCGCCTTTGTGCGTGATCGCCGCCTCGATGATCGGCACCAACTGCTTCTTGTCGCCGGAGAAACTGCGCGCCACGAAGCTTGCGCCGAGCTGCAGCGCGATGCCCGCGAGATCGATGGCGCTGTCGGTGTTGGTGACGCCCCGCTTCGATTTCGAGCCGCGGTCCGCCGTCGCCGAGAACTGGCCTTTGGTCAGGCCGTAGACGCCGTTGTTCTCGACGATATAGGTCATGTTGACGCCGCGACGGATCGAATGGGCAAATTGGCCGAATCCGATGGAAGCGCTGTCGCCGTCGCCGGACACGCCCAGATAGATCAGGTCGCGATTGGCCAAGTTGGCGCCGGTCAGCACTGACGGCATGCGGCCATGCACGGAATTGAAGCCGTGGGAGTTGCCGAGGAAATAGTCCGGCGTCTTCGATGAGCAGCCGATGCCTGAAATCTTCGCTACGCGGTGCGGCTCGATCGACAGGTTGAAGCACGCTTCGATGATGGCGGCGGTGATCGAGTCGTGCCCGCAACCGGCGCATAGCGTCGAGATTTTGCCCTCATAGTCGCGGTGCGTGTAGCCGAGCGTATTGATCGGCAGGTCCGGATGGTGAAACTTGGGTTTTGTGACGTAGGTCATGCTATTGAATATACTCGATCTTATCCGCAATCTCCAGACCCAAATAGGTCTCTCACCGGGTCAGGTAAACGCCTTTTCAATCGCTCTTTCGGCGCCCGTACATCGGATCGGCCGCCCCGGTCATCGACTTCAGCGACAGCTTCCTATAGGTTGCAACTGTAGCAATGGTGCTAGCGCGGTCCCGCCATGACGATAAATCCAGCGCTGGTTGCTCGCTACGGCCGCAATCTTGCTTCGGTCGTCGAAATCAACGCCAACCGGTTCATCGGCCGCGAAATCGTCCCGCTCCAGACCGACACAATTGCCATTGAGCCAAGCAGCGCTTGCAATCTCAAGTGCTCGTTCTGCGCCTACCCAAAGAAGGACTCGCCGAAGATTTCCATGAAAAACGATCGCTTCGCCGATTATGTCGATCAGGCGGTGGCGATGGGGTATCGGCGTTTCCACTTGACGCCGAGTACGGGCGATATCTTCATGGACCGGCACATTTTCGACAAGCTGGATTTCCTCGAGCGACATCCGGGCGTCCGCGAATACATGTTCTACACGAATTTCACGATCAGCGACGCCGAGGATACCGCGCGATTGATTGAGCTCAAGAAGCTCAAATCCATGTGCATAAGCGTCTATGGCCACGATGCCGACAGCTTCGTGAAAGTCGCCAAGTCGAGCCACAAGATCTACCTGCGCCTGATGAGAAACCTCGAGACGCTTCTGCCGCTTGTCGGCCAGCGTCCGGGCGTCTTCCACGTTGCGATCCGCTCGACGCGCGATATGCCGCGTGGTCCATCGACCGACCTGTTGATGATGCTCGAACGTTACAAAGATGCCGGGGTTCCTGTGAAACGTTCGCGGCTCTATCATAGTTGGGGCGGCAAGATCGCACCCGAAGACTTGGACGGTCTGGAGATCGACGTTGTAGATGCCAAGAGCATCTACAAGAACGGTGCCTGTTCGCTGCTCTTCACCGGCATCCAGATCATGTCCACCGGGTTCGTTCATGCCTGCGCTTGCGTGGACGTCGACGCGACGCTGCAGATCGGTGATCTGAACGAACAGCCGCTGAGCGAAATCGTCTCGACCAGAAATCCGCTCTATATGGGCCTGATCGAGGAACAGCAGCGCGGGCTATTTCGCGGTGTCTGTCAGGAATGCAGCTTCTACAAGAGCATCTATCACAGCCGGTCACAGTACCGGAAAGAGTCAATCCCGACCCGATCGATCGCTGAGTTCAAGGTTATTCTCGACGGGAAGTCGCCGGTCCAGGCGGTTTGAATCGTCGATTTCAGGCGCGTCAGGCGCCGACTTTCCGCAGCGGCGTCACCTTGAGCTGATCGAGATGATCGCCGATCGCGGCGGCGATGAAGCGAGCGGTGATCGGCGTGCCGTCGTAATGCACGATCGGAATCAGCCGCACCGGATCGATGCTCAGTTCGTTGACGATGAGCGACCGCAACTGGCTGTCGCGGTTCTGCTCGACCACGTAGACGAAGTCATGCTCGGCGATGAAGCTCGGCACGCTCGAGTGGAACGGGAACGCGCGCAAACGCAGACGGTCGAGCTCGTGTCCGCGCGCCTGCAGCATGCCGATCGCTTCGTCCATCGCTGGTGAGGTCGATCCGAAATAAATCACGCCGTATTTCGTCGGCTTGGCGGCGTTGGCCTGAAGTGGCCGCGGCACCATGTCCTTGGCGGTCTCGAACTTGCGGAGCAGCCGCTGCATATTGTCCTGATAGGCTGGGCCCTCTTCGGTATAGCGCGCGTAGCGGTCGCGCGACGTGCCGCGGGTAAAGTACGAGCCTTTGGTGGGGTGCGTGCCCGGATAGGTGCGGAACGGAATGCCGTCGCCGTCGACGTCGAGATAGCGGCCGAAGTCGCGGCCCTCGTCGAGCATCGCCGCCGTCATGACCTTGCCGCGGTCGTACTGCTTGGCGTCATCCCATTTCAGCGGCCGGCACAACCGATGGTTCATCCCGATATCGAGATCGAGCATGAGAAAAATCGTGGTTTGCAGCCGGTCGGCAAGATCGAACGCCTGCGCCGCCATTTCGAAAGCTTCGGCGGGATCTTCCGGAAATAGCAGCACATGCTTGGTGTCGCCGTGCGAGGCATAGGCCGCGCTGATGATGTCGCATTGCTGCGTGCGGGTCGGCATTCCGGTGGACGGGCCGGCGCGCTGCACGTCCATGATGACGGCCGGGATTTCGGCGAAATAGGACAAGCCGATGAATTCCTGCATCAGCGAGATGCCGGGGCCTGAGGTCGCCGTGAAGGCACGAGCGCCGTTCCAGCCCGCGCCGATGACGATGCCGATCGAAGCAAGCTCGTCCTCGCCTTGGACGATGGCGTATTTCGCCTTTTTGGTTTCCGGATCGTGACGCAGCCGCTTGCAGTGGCTGGTAAAGGCATCGGCCAGTGACGAGGACGGCGTGATCGGATACCAGGCGCAGACAGTGGCGCCGCCATAGACAGCGCCGAGGGCCGCCGCGGAGTTGCCTTCGATGAAGATGCGGTCGCCGACCTTGTCGGCCTTTTGCACGCGCAGGCCGATCGGGCATTTCAAATTTTGCAGCGCATAGTCGCGCCCGAGGTGCAGTGCATGGATGTTGGAGGACAGGAGTTTTTCCTTGCCCTTGTATTGCTCGCCGATGAGTTGCTCGATGGCCTTCGGGCCGATGTCGAGTAATGCCGATAGCGCGCCGAGATAAATGATGTTCTTGAACAACTGGCGCTGCCGCGGATCGGAATAGGTTGAGTTGGTGATGGCGGTCAGCGGCACGCCGATCACCGTGATGTCGTCGCGGAATTTCGACTTCGGCAGGGGCTTGGTGGAATCGTAGAGCAGATAGCCGCCGGGCTCGATCGAGGCGACATCCTTGTCCCAGGTCTGCGGATTCATCGCCACCATCATGTCGATGCCGCCGCGCGCACCGAGATGGCCGGCCTCGGAAATCCGCACCTCGTACCAGGTTGGCAGGCCCTGAATGTTGGACGGAAAAATGTTGCGCGGCGACACTGGCACGCCCATGCGCAAGACCGAACGGGCGAACAGTTCGTTGGCGCTTGCGGAGCCGGAGCCGTTGACGTTGGCGAACCGGATGACGAAGTCGTTTACGCTTTGGAGTGGCATGCTTGTTCCGCGTGCGTCATGTCGATGAGGTATTTCTTCATATCCCAGGCGCCGGTGGGACAACGTTCGGCGCACAGGCCGCAGTGAAGGCAGACGTCCTCGTCCTTGACCATGACGCGGCCGGTTTTCAGGTCATTGGCGACGTAGAGGTCTTGAGTGTGATTCTTGGCAGGGGCCTGCAGGCGCGTGCGCAGGTCCGCTTCCTCGCCGTTCTGCGTGAAGGTGATGCAGTCCATGGGGCAGATGTCGACGCAGGCGTCACACTCGATGCAGAGCTGGCCGGTGAAGACGGTCTGCACGTCGCAGTTCAGGCACCGCTCGGCTTCCTTGAGCGCGAGCTCGACGTCGTAGCCAAGTTCGACCTCGGCCCTGATGTCGCGCAGCGCAGTGACCTTCTCGCGATGTGGCACCCGATAGCGCTTGTCGAGCACGATCTCGTTGTCGTAGCTCCACTCGTGGATGCCCATCTTCTGGCTCGATACCGTAACCTGCGGCGGCGGGCGCACATTGATGTCCTCGCCGCGGCAGAAACGATCGATCGAAATCGCCGCCTCGTGGCCGTGCGCCACCGCCCAGATGATGTTCTTCGGCCCAAACGCAGCGTCGCCGCCGAAAAACACTTTGGGATTGGTGGATGCCATGGTCTTGGGATCGACCTTGGGCATGTCCCATTTGTCGAATTCGATATCGCAATCGCGCTCGATCCAGGGGAACGCGTTCTCCTGGCCGACAGCGACGAGTACGTCATCGCAGGGAAAGTGCTGATCCGGCTCGCCGGTCGGGACCAGGTCACGGCGCCCTCTGGCGTCGCGAACGGCTTTGACCTTCTCGAACACGACGCCGGTGAGCTTGCCGTTGTCGTGAGTGAATTCCTTTGGCACGAGGAAATTGAAGATCGGGATGTCCTCGTGCATGGCATCTTCCTTCTCCCAGGGGGACGCCTTCATTTCCTCGAAGCCTGACCGCACCACCACTTTCACGTCCTCGCCGCCGAGACGGCGCGAGGAGCGGCAGCAGTCCATCGCGGTGTTGCCGCCGCCGAGAACGATCACCCGCTTGCCGATCGCGTTGATATGGCCGAACGAGACGTTGGAGAGCCAGTCGATGCCGATATGAATGTTCTTGGCCGCTTCCTTGCGGCCGGGTATGTCGAGATCGCGACCGCGCGGCGCACCGCAGCCGACAAAAATTGCATCGAAATTTTCGGCCAGCAGGGCCTTCATGCTGTCGATGCGCTTGCCGCCGACGAATGCGATGCCGAGATCGAGGATGTAGCCGCACTCTTCGTCGATCACGCTTTCAGGAAGCCGGAATTTCGGAATCTGCGTGCGCATCATGCCGCCGGATTTCGGATCCTGGTCGAACACGACGCACTCATAACCCATGGGGGCCAAGTTCCGCGCCACGGCGAGCGATGCGGGGCCGCCGCCCACGAGGCCGATACGCTTGCCGTTCTTCTGCGCGGGGCGCTTAGGAAGGCGATCGTGAATGTCGTCCTTGAAGTCGGCGGCGACGCGCTTGAGACGGCAGATGGCGACCGGGTCTTTCTCAACCCGGCCGCGCCGGCAGGCGGGCTCGCACGGCCGGTCGCAGGTGCGTCCGAGAATCCCGGGGAAAACGTTCGACTCCCAATTGATCATATAGGCGTCGGTGTAGCGGCCGGCGGCGATCAAACGGATATATTCGGGAACTGGCGTGTGCGCGGGGCAGGCCCACTGACAATCCACGACCTTGTGGAAATAGTCCGGGGCCGCAATGTCAGTGACTTTCATCGACTTCCTCTTCACGCAGCGTTCCGCTCTTGATGGGCGGTATGCACGCCGCTGCGTGGCTTGCCGTCCTTCGACCGCCCCCGCAGCCGATTCAGGCGCGGGATACTAGTCGAGAGGGGTAGAGATTTCTACCGCTTCCGCTTGTTATTACAATGTTTTGTCGCTGCGGACGCTTAACAAAGGTGAGACCGATCGGCCACTCCTCCGGATCGCATGGGTACCCGCATGGGCTCAGAAAATATAGAATAAATATTTGATAATATTGGACTATTTCATCAATCGAGGGTGGTGAACTTTTAGGCGGAGGTCCCGCCTGCTCGCGCGGTGAGCGTCAGCACTGGTGGTGTCAACGTCGATGTCTATGTTGTGCCGATGCGCGACTTGTTCGAAAGCCCAACGCCCGAAGACGCTAGCGGCGCGGCGCGCCGAAGTATGCGTCCTTCCTTGCGGCGCCGCTTCTTCACTACGGTGGAGATCCAAGCGGGAGAGAACGGTTACGACATTCGGCTCGACGGCAAGCCGGTGCGCACGCCGGCGCGGCGCGTCTTGGGGGCGCCTACAGCGAGGCTTGCCGAGGCGTTAGCCGCGGAATGGGATGCCCAGCGCGAGGTGATCGATCCGGCGCGCATGCCGCTGACGCGGCTCGCCAATGCGATCATCGACGGCGTCGCCACGACGCCTTTTCCCGTCGCTGAAGAAATCGCCAAATACCTCGCGTCCGATCTTTTGTTCTACCGCGCCGCCGGTCCAAGGCAGCTTCGTGAGCGCCAGGAGGAGCATTGGGACCCGATCTTGGCCTGGGTGCACGAAGCGCTCGGTGCCGACTTCGTCCTGGGCGAAGGTGTCATTCATGTCGCGCAGCCGGAGGCAGCGCTGGCGGCGGCGCGGGCCGCCATCCCCGCCGATTCCTGGCGGCTCGGCGCAGTGCACGCGGTGACGACGCTCACCGGCTCGGCGCTCATTGCACTCGCAATGTCGCGCGGCCGCCTCAGCGCCGACGCGGCGTGGCAAGCCGCGCATGTCGATGAAGATTGGAATATGGAACAGTGGGGCCGTGACGAGATGGCGCTGGAGCGGCGGGCATTCCGTTTTGCCGAGCTCGAGGCGGCGGCGCTGGTGCTGGCGACATAGTCCGGATTTCACTTTCGTCCGATCCCGGCTACGGTGCCTCTCCAAACGAGAATGATCGCCGCAGCCGAGACCGGAGGAAACACGTGGAAGCGTCGGCCTCGGTTGAGATTGCCAAGCATACGCTGATGTCCGCCGGGCTTGTTCTTGCCGTCGGCACCATGACCGGCCTCATCGCGCAGAAGCTGCGAATTCCCGACATTTCGGTGTTTCTCTTGGTCGGAATGCTGATCGGCCCGGCAGGGCTGGGCTTGATCGATATCAGAGCTGATTCAGCGCTCTATCAGATCCTGCTCCTGTTTGGCGCCAGCTACGTTCTGTTCGACGGCGGCGCATCGCTGCGATTCGGCGTCATGAAGCAGGTTTGGATCACCATTCTGGTGATCGCCACGTTTGGCGTGTTGATTACCGCGGCGGTAACCTGCGTTGCGGCGCATTTCATTCTCGGCGCGCCGTGGATCGTGGCACTGTTGCTGGGCGCGACATTGGCCTCGACCGATCCGGCGACGCTGGTTCCCATTTTCCGGCAGGTCCATATTCGCGATCGGGTCGCGCAAACGGTGATGAGCGAGTCAGCCTTCAACGACGCCACCGGCGCGATCGTGACTGTGGGTGTGGTGGCGGTCGCCATGGGCGGCAGCGAATTCTCGTTGACGTCGTCACTGATCGATCTGCTCAAGCAAGCCGTCGTAGGGATAGTCGCGGGCGCCGCGCTCGGCTATCTCGCGGCGTTGCTTGTCGCGCACGAGCGGTGGGGATTTCTCATGGAATATGCCCCTGTGGTGACGCTGATGGCCGTGATCGGCGCTTATTTCTCGGCGGATGGACTTCACGCGAGCGGATTTATGGCGGTATTCGTCTTCGGCATGATCCTCGGCAACAAGGATGCATTCGGATTCCAAATGGAAGAAAGTGAGGCGCAGAAGCTCGATCAATACGTCGAGACCACCGCATTCATCATGCGGCTGTTCATTTTCATCCTGCTCGGTGCGCAGGTCGATTTCGGTCTGATGAACCAGTATCTGCTGGGCGGAGTAATCCTCGTCGTCATCTTCATGTTGGTGGCACGACCGCTGACCGTTTTCTCGTGCGCATTGCCGGACCGAAGGGCGCGGTGGAGCCTCAACGAGATGCTGTTCATGTGCTGGACCCGGGAGACCGGCGTCATCCCGGCCGCGCTTGCCGGACTTTTGCTCGGGATGAAGGCCCCGGGAGCCAAGATGATCGCATCGGTGACCTTCATCGCCATTCTCATGACAATCCTGATCCAGGCGCCGACCACGCGCTGGCTGGGCGGCAAGTTGAAACTGTTGGATGAAGGATAGGGCGAAGGCCTAGGCGGGGCGCCAACAAATCCGGGACGGCTCCAGTTTGCATTTCGCCGGCGCGAGATCCGGGCTACGATCGTCCCAATGCACGGGAGGATCGAATGAAGCGTCGCCAATTCTTGCAAGCAGCGGGAGCCGGTTTGGCCTCCGCGGCCGCTGTTGCCAAGCCCGCCATTGCTCAGACGATGCCGGAAATCAAATGGCGGCTGACGTCGAGCTATCCGCAATCGCTCGACACGCTTTGGGGCGCCGTCGAAGTTTTTTCGAAATCGGTCGCCGAGGCAAGTGACAACAAGTTTCAGATTCAGACTTTTCCTCCCGGTGCCATCGTGCCGGCGCTGCAGGTGGTCGATGCCGTGCAGAACGGCACCGTCGAGATGGGAAACTCCGCTTCCTATTATTACTTCGGCAAGGACCCGACATTCGCCTTCGGCACGGCGGTGCCGTTCGGCCTCAACAGCCGGATGCAGACGTCGTGGTGGCATTTCGGCGGCGGCGCCGACCTAATGAACGAGCTGTATGCTCGGTTCAACATGACCGCCCTTCTCGCCGGCAATACCGGATGCCAAATGGGCGGATGGTTTCGCAAGGAGATCAAGGAGGTTGCCGATCTCAACGGCTTGAAAATGCGCATCGGCGGCTTCGCCGGCACCGTTATCGCCAAGCTTGGCGTCGTGCCGCAGCAGATCGGCGGCGGCGATCTCTATCCGGCGCTGGAAAAAGGCACGATCGACGCGGCCGAGTGGGTCGGCCCCTACGACGACGAGAAGCTCGGCCTCTACAAGATCGCGCAGTACTACTACTATCCCGGTTGGTGGGAAGGCGGCGCGATGATCCATAACTTCGTCAATACGGCAAAATGGAATTCACTCACGCCGGCCTACAAGTCGTTGCTGACGACCGCCGCATCGAGGGCCAACGAGTGGATGCAGGCCAAATACGATGCCGAAAATCCGGCGGCATTGAAGCGCCTGGTGGCCAATGGCACGCAATTGAAGGCGTTTCCGCCGGCCGTCATGGATGCTTCGTTGAAGGCGGCGATCTCTGTCTATACTGAGACTTCGGCAGGCAACCCGCTGTTCAAGAAGGTGTGGGATTCCTATCTGGCTTTCCGCAACGATCAGTACCTGTGGTGGCAAGTGGCCGAATTGAGCTACGACACCTACATGGTCCGTAACCGAAACCGCACCTGAAAGACGCGTCTTCCATACATGCGTCGCTCGGTCCCGCCCGATTGTGCTTTCCATGCCCGGCCGGGCCACCTAAGATTGTGACAAATAATCAAGTGGCGCCACTGATTGCGAGCGTCAGGCGGCAACGATCAAACAGGGGAGAAACACAAGATGAAACGTCGTGAATTTCTGAAAGTCGCCGGCATCAGTGCCGCTGGCGCCGCCATTGCCAAACCGGCCATCGCCCAGTCGTCGCCCGAAATCAAATGGCGGCTGGCATCGAGTTTCCCGAAGTCGCTCGATACCGTCTACAGCTCCGGTGAGACGCTGGCGAAATACGTCAGCGAGGCGACGGACGGCAAATTCCAGATTCAAAACTTCGCCGCGGGCGAGATCGTGCCGGGCTTGCAAAACGTCGATGCCGTGCAAAACGGCACGGTCGAGATGTGCCACACCGCCGCCTACTATTTCATCGGCAAGGACCCGGTATTTGCGCTGTATTGCTCGTTGCCGTTCGGTCCGAACGCGCGGCAGCAGAACGCTTGGTTTCTGGAAGGCGGCGGTAACGAATTGCTCATCGAGTTCGGCAAGAAGTTCAATCTCTACCCTCTCGTCGGCGGCAATACCGGGACCCAGATGGGTGGGTGGTACCGCAATGAGATCAAGACCGTCGACGACCTCAAGGGACTGAAAATTCGCATCGGCGGCTGGGCCGGCAGGACGATGCAGAAGCTCGGTGCCGTGCCGCAGCAGATTGCCGGCGGCGACATTTATCCGGCGCTGGAAAAGGGCACCATCGACGCCGCCGAGTGGGTCGGTCCATACGACGACGAGAAGCTCGGCTTCTACAAGATCGCAAAGTACTACTACTATCCGGGCTGGTGGGAGGGCGCGACTGCGCTGCACTTCTTCATCAATACCGACAAGTGGAACGCGCTGCCGAAGAACTATCAGGCCATCGTGACGGCCGCGGCGGCTTGCTCAAATCTCGACGTGCAAGCGCGCTACGATGCGAAAAATCCCCAGGCCTTGCGCCGACTCGTCGCCAACGGCGTGCAGTTGCGGCCGTTCAGCCAGGAGATCATGGAGGCGAGCCTGAAGGCGTCCAACGAAGTCAACGCGGAGACGTCGGCGACCAATCCGGATTTTAAGAAAATCTATGAAAGCCTGACGGCTTTCCGCAACGAAGAATATCTGTGGTGGCAGGTCGCGGACTACACCTATGACACCTTCATGATCCGCTCGCGCGCCAAGCTCTGAGCGCGTTTTGGTTCGAAGACACTCCCGGCGCCGACCGGCGCCGGGATTTTTCTTATTGGATTTTCGGCGGCACTGACAAATCGAGCGGCGGCAGTTCGGGCGGCGCAATGTTGATCTGCACCTTCGATGGGTCGATCGTCGTCAAATTGCTGCGGTAGTGCGTGACCATTTTTGGAAACAGGATCACGAGGATTACCATCACGGCCTGAATGAAGACAAAGGGAACGGCGCCCCAGTAGATTTGCCCGGTGGTCACCCCGGCGGTGAGTTTGCCGGTGACGCGGTCAACAAACGAATCCTTCGGCGCCACCGAGCGCAGGTAGAACAGAGCGAAGCCGAACGGCGGGTGCAAGAACGATGTTTGCATGTTGACGCCGAGAATAACGCCAAACCAGATCAGATCGATGCCGATCTTTTCCGCAGCCGGTCCCAAAAGGGGAATGACGATGAAGGCGATCTCAAAGAAATCAAGGAAGAAGGCGAGGAAGAATACGAATATATTCACGAACAGGAGAAAGCCGATTTGGCCGCCGGGCAGCGAAATCAGAAGGTTTTCGACCCAGACGTGGCCGTTCACCCCGTAGAAGGTGAGCGAGAAAATACGCGAACCGATGAGGATGAAGACCACGAAGGAAGCGAGCTTGGCGGTCGATTCGGCAGCTTGACGGGTCAGGTCCCAGCTCAAACGCCGCTTGATCATTGCCAGCACCAGCGCGCCCGTCGCGCCCATGGCGCCGCCTTCTGTCGGGGTGGCAACGCCGATGAAGATGGTGCCGAGCACGAGAAAGATCAGCGCCAACGGCGGCACCATGACGAACACGACCTGCTCGGCCAGCACCGAAAGCAATCGCAGTCGCAGATATTTGTTGAGGACCGCGACAACAAACGAGATCGCGATTGTGAGCGACATCGTCAGCACGACGAAGTCGGCTCCGGCCGCGACATTCGTCCTGCGCATGTACATATAGCTGGAGAAGGTGGCGACGCCGACGAGGATGCCGAGCGACCACACGCCGCGGCTGCCGTCCGGCTGCTTGTAGGTGATGGCCTCTTCCGGCAGTCCGGGCACCGCCTTCGGCGACACCAGCGTGACGATGAACACATAGACGGCGTAGATGCCGGCGAGCGCCAGACCCGGAACGAACGCGCCTTCGTACATATCGCCGACCGAGCGGCCGAGCTGATCGGCCATGACGATCAACACTAGGGAGGGCGGGATGATTTGCGCCAGTGTCCCGGAGGCGGCGATGACACCCGCAGCGACGCGCCGATCATAGCCGTAGCGCAGCATGATCGGCAGCGAGATCAGCCCCATCGAGATCACCGAAGCGGCGACTACGCCGGTGGTGGCTGCGAGCAGAGCGCCGACGAAAATCACCGCGTAAGCCAATCCGCCGCGAACAGTGCCAAAAAGCTGCCCGACCGTATCGAGCAAATCTTCCGCCATGCCGGAGCGTTCAAGGATGAGGCCCATGAACGTAAAGAAAGGGATGGCAAGCAGAACGTCGTTGTTCATGATGCCGTAGATGCGTTCCGGAAGCGCCTGAAGAAAATCCGGCTGGAATTGATCGAGCGCGATCCCGAGCACGGCGTAGATCAAACCGACCGCAGCGAGCGAGAATGCAGCCGGATAACCGAGCAGCAGCACGATGACCAGCGAGCCGAACATGATCGGCGCCATGTACTCGACGAGGAATGCTGCCATCGCGTGTCCCGGTCGCTAACGCGGTGAAGAAGGATCGGGTGCGCCGGTATCGAGCACGCGCACGGACTCGGTCTCGTAAGGATGTGGCTCGGCATCCGCGTGCGGATCGGGCAGGGTGCCGCGCAGGACCGCAATACGCTTGATGATCTCCGAAACGGCTTGGGCGAAGAGAAGAATGAAGCCGATCATGACCAGCGCCTTGGAGGGCCATTGCGGCAAGCCGCCGGCGTTGGTCGATTGCTCGTTGATGGCGAGCGAGCGAATAAAGAATGGAACCGATGTGACGATCATGATGATCGTCAGCGGCAGCAGGAACAGCACGTGGCCGATGATGTCGATCGTGCTGCGCGCGCGGTTGCTCAGCATGTTGTAGATGATGTCGATACGAATGTGCTCGTTGTCGAGCAGGGTCCACGGCGCGCAGAGCAGAAATACGATCCCGAACAGGACCCACTGCAATTCCAGCCACGCGTTCGACGAGGTGTCGAATACCTTGCGCACGGTGGCGTTGGTCGCGGAAACCAGCACAACGACCAAGATCAGCCAGGAAAGCCAACGCCCGATGCGCGAATTGATCGCATCGATAATGCTGCTGAGCTTGAGTAGCGCGCGCACCCGCCCCCCGTGTTCCCTCTGGGCAGCAGCATTTCGGCGCCGCCCTTTGCCTGGCCTTCGCCCCTGGCCGGCGCGGCCTTTTTGGTCACCATAACAGAGAACGCGCGCTTGGCGTCAAGCGCCGCGCCGAGCCGAGACAATGCGGGCAGGTTGGCGCCCCAGCGGGTCTTTCGACTGCGGATTTATCGCAAAAACTGCGGATCAGCCGCCGGTCACGCTCATGTGGCGGGCGAGTGTCGGCCGCTTGTGGCGCCGGTCGATGACAAAATCATGCCCTTTGGGCTTGCGCGCGATCGCCTCGTCGAGGGCGTTGAGGAGCAATTCGTTGCCTTCGGAAGCGCGCAACGGCTTGCGCAGGTCGGCCGCATCTTCCTGGCCCAGGCACATGTAGAGTGTGCCCGTGCAGGTGATCCGCACGCGATTGCAGGATTCGCAGAAATTGTGCGTGAGAGGCGTGATGAAGCCAAGCCGGCCGCCGGTTTGGGCGACACGGACATATCGAGCCGGGCCGCCGGTCTGATAGTCGATCTCATCGAGCCGATAGCGTTCGGAAAGACGCGCTCGCACCATCGACAGTGGCAGATACTGATCGATGCGGCCTTCGCCGATCTCGCCCAGTGGCATGACTTCGATTAACGTCAAATCCATGCCGCGGCCGTGAGCCCATTCGATCAGGCTGGGAAATTCGCCCTCGTTGACGCCCTTGAGCGCGACCGTATTGATCTTGATCTTGAGGCCCGCAGCTTGTGCCGCGTCTATTCCTTCGAGCACCTGGCCGAGCGAGCCCCAGCGCGTGATGGCGCGAAATTTGTCGGCGTCGAGCGTATCGAGCGAGACATTGATGCGCCGCACGCCGTGCCCCTTGAGGTCGCCGGCATATTTTGCGAGCTGCGATCCATTGGTTGTCAATGTCAGTTCCTCGAGGGCGCCCGTGCTCAAGTGTCGCGACAGCGAACCGACGAGCGTCATGATGCCACGACGCACGAGCGGCTCGCCGCCGGTCAAGCGCAGCTTCCGAACGCCGCGCGCGACAAAAGCCGAGCACAAGCGATCGAGTTCTTCGAGGCTGAGAAGATCGACCTTCGGCAGAAACGCCATATTTTCAGCCATGCAGTAGACGCAGCGGAAATCGCAGCGGTCAGTGACCGAGACGCGCAAATACGTGATGGCGCGACCGAATGGATCGACCAGAGCCGGGTAGGCCTCGGTACTTTCAAGTTCCCGAACTGACAAAGTATTTACCGGCATGCAACCCGTCTTCGGAGTTTCCGCCATATCCGTCATCTGCGGCGTATCGGCTTCCGTTTCTTAAATAGGGGACGATTGTGTAGGATAAAGCCCTGACCGTCCAGAATATTTCCGGATCGGCTTGAGCTTCCTCGGCACCGCACAATAATGCTGCGACGTGGCGGCTAATGCTGCGGCGGCGGCGTCGGGGGCGGCGGCGGGAAGGGTGAGCCCGACGGTGGCGGCGAGAAGCGATTACCTAGCGTATCGGGGGCCGTCGATGGCGGAGGCGGTGGCGGAGCCGCGTCAGGAGCAGGCGGGGGCGGCGTAGCCGTCGTCTTGGCAGGCTTCGGTGCGGGTCTCTTTCTCGGCTTCGCCGGTGGCCGTTTGGGCGGGGTCATGGGCGCCAGCGAGGCCTGCACCGGGTTCGGCACTAGTTGCGAGGCTTCACTGACCTGAACCGGTATCGTCTGCGGCTGGAAGCCGACCATGGTGAAGGTGATCGACTGATTGCTCACGGGCACCGCCAGCGAGCAGGGTGTGCGACAAGTCTGTCCTTGTTCGGTGTGTACGTCAGCGCCGGGCGGCTCGGACTCAAATTGCAACGCCACCATCGGAGGAGGCGGCGGCTTGAATGTCATCCAATCGGGCAGCGACGGCATAGACATCGATCCGCCTGAGCAACCTGCAAGCGCAGGGCCCATGGCAGTCATGGCGGCTGCGGCGATGAGTCGTACGCGGAACATGACCCCTCTCATCCCTCAATTAAGCCTAGGCCGGACCGCTGTTTTGGTAAAGGAGGAGATTAGTCTTCGACTGGTCATGCGGGCGGCGCTGAGCCGAAGCGAACCCTGACTGAGGATGGGTAGCTTCAATAAAAGCGTTGTAGTTTGAGGTACTTAGAGGTCACGATGGGATATGATCGAGACGTTTGTCAGGCGAAACGAAGCCATTAAGGCTAATCGAACGCGCACACGCTGATTTCATCGTCCCGGCCGGATTCGTTAGCGATCACAGGCAACGTGTCAGGTCCGACGCGTCGAAACCTCGCCGATGGCTTCCGCCAGTTCGTTAAACGAACTGATGATCCGGTCCGGCGACAGGCTCGCGATGGGAACCTCGGTGTAGCCGAAATCGACCGCAATGACGGGGACGCTTGCGGCGCGGGCGGTGCGGATATCGGTGCCGGAATCCCCGACCATGATGGCCTGTGCAGCCGCGCCGCCGGCGCGCATTATTGTCTGCCTCAGAATCTCCGGGTTTGGCTTCATTACCGCGAACGTGTCCTGGCCGCAGATCGTCGCGAAATACTTGTCGAGCTGGAGCGTCGTCAAAAGCCGCCGCGACAGCCATTCGAGCTTGTTGGTACAAACGGCGAGCCGATGACCCTGCGCTGCCAGATCCTCAAGCGTCGCTTCAAGATGCGGAAACGGCCGCGAGCGATCGGCAATATGCTCGGCATAGTGCGCGATGAAGGCACCGAACATCCGATCGATCTCTACCTTGGAGCAATCGCGGCCTTCGATGATCAGAGCCTTCTCGATCATGCCGCGCGCCCCGCCGCCGATCAGTTTGCGCGCGGCCTCGAACGGCATGGCCGGCAGCCGTTCCTGCGCGAGGATAAGGTTGAGCGTGTCGATCAGATCGGGCGCGGTATCGATCAGCGTGCCGTCGAGATCAAAAACGAGGGTGAGCATAGTCTCGGCGTAACCGGCCGCGATTGCCGGCGCAAGACCGACACCTCCTTTTTGCTAGGATCGTCGTCTGATCGCGGCTAGATACGGGTCGTACCGCCACGCCATTGCGGCCGCGGGGCCGCTGAACCGATCATGGATGCCGAAACCCAGAAGCGCGCCGCAGCCGCGCGCGCCCTCGAATTCGTCCAGCCCGGAATGCGTTTGGGGCTCGGTACCGGGTCGACTGCGGCGCACTTTATCGACTTGCTCGGCGGGCGCGTTCGCGCCGGGCTCGACATCATCGGTGTCCCAACATCGGAAGCCTCGCGCATTCAGGCCGAACGGCTGGGCATCACGCTCGCCACGCTCGATGCGCTGCCGGAACTCGATCTCACGGTGGATGGCGCCGATGAGATTGCGCCGGACCTGACCTTGATCAAGGGCGGCGGCGGCGCACTGCTGCGCGAGAAAATTGTCGCATCCGCTTCGGCGAGAATGGTCGTGATCGCCGACGAATCCAAATGGGTCTCTATGCTCGGCCATTTTCCTCTGCCGATTGAAATTGCTCCCTTCGGCGCGACGGCGACCCAGCGCGAGGTCACGGCCACCCTTGCCGCTGCCGGGTGTTCAGGCCCGATGGCGATCCGCAAGGCCAAGGACGGCCATGCTTTTGTCACGGATGGCGGGCACTGGCTGCTCGATGCCCATTTACAGCGGATTTCCGACCCGAGGGCTGTCGCTGAACGGCTCAGCGCGGTACCGGGCGTCATGGAGCACGGCTTGTTCATTGGCCTTGCCCAGACTGCTATTCTGGCCGGCCCAGACGGGGTGCGGCTCGTCGAACGGTCCTGACCTCTAGCTACTCAAGGGAGTGCCCTATGAACGTTCGTCTTGCCACGCGCTGTGCGATGCTCGCCGTCGTCGCGTTTGCCGCCTTCGGTGCCGCCAAGCCCGCTTTGTCGCAGGCTCCGGCGGCCCAGCCTTCGCCCCAGGCGGTGCTTCTGGCCAAGCAGATCGTCGAACTCAAGGGCGTCAAGACGATGTTCGACCCGGTGGTGCGCGGCGTGGTCGAGAAAGTCAAAGACGTCCTCCTGCAGACGAACTTCATGTTGGCGAAGGATCTCAATGAATCCGCCGCTGCCGTGCACAAGGACTATGATGCGCGATCGAGCGAGCTCGTCGATGCGACGGCCCGCATTTACGCCCGGCATTTCACCGAGGCTGAATTGAAGGATATTCTGGCCTTCTACCAATCGCCGGCCGGCAAGAAATTGCTCGTCGAAGAACCCAAAGCCACCGAAGAAAGCGTGCGCTTCGCCGCCGATTGGGCGGATAATCTTTCCACCGACGTCATGGCAAGAATGCGCGCCGAAATGAAGAAGCGGGGACACGATCTTTAGCATGTCGGATTACGACGTAGACCTGTTCGTCATCGGCGGTGGTTCGGGCGGCGTGCGTGCCGCGCGCATCGCCGCGGGTTATGGCGCGCGCGTCATGATTGCCGAAGAATATCGGATGGGCGGTACCTGCGTGATCCGCGGCTGCGTTCCAAAGAAGCTTTTTGCCTATGCCTCGCGCTTTCGCGGCGAGTTCGAAGACGCTGTCGGTTATGGCTGGAGCGTGCCGCAATCGACGTTCGACTGGCCGACGCTCGTTGCAAACAAGGATCGCGAGATCGCTCGCCTCGAAGCGGCGTACACGGCGACGCTCGAAAAAGCCGGTGTCGCGATCGCCAAGACTCGAGCCACCCTCGCCGATGCCCATACGGTGCAATTGACAAACGGCGAGCGCGTGCGCGCGGCTCACATTTTGATTGCGACCGGGGGTGCGCCGAGCAACGGCGCCAGCATCCCGGGGCTCGAGCATGCCATCTCCTCCAACGAGGCGTTTCATCTGCCACAACTGCCGCGCCGCGTCGTCATCCAGGGCGGCGGCTATATCGCGGTCGAGTTTGCCGGCATTTTTGCCGGCCTCGGTTCGCACGTGACATTGATCTATCGCGGCGAGAATATCCTGCGCGGCTTCGACGATGACGTCCGCCAGCATCTGCGCATGGACATGGAGAAGCACGGCATCCGGGTCGTGACCGGCCGTACCATTACGGGCATTGAGCAGGCGGGCAGTCATTATTCAGTCCGCGTGTCGGACGGCAACCACATTCCCGCGGATCGTGTTATGTTCGCGATTGGACGTTTGCCGAATGTCGCCAAGTTAGGGCTGGAGGCCGCGGGCGTCGCCGTCGCCAAGAACGGCGGCATTGCGGTTGATGAATACTCGCGCAGTTCCACACCGAATATCTATGCCGTAGGGGACGTCACAAACCGCATCAATCTGACGCCGGTCGCCATCCGCGAGGGTCACGCCTTCGCCGATACCGTGTTCGGCGGCAAGTCTATCAAGGTCGACCACACCAACGTGCCGACGGCGGTATTTTCGGATCCCGAGATCGGAGCGGTCGGCCTGACCGAGGCGCAGGCGCGTGCGCAGCTTGCCAAAACCGACGTCTACAAGGCCATGTTCAGGCCGCTCAAAGCCACATTGTCCGGCCGTGACACGACCGTGCTGATCAAGCTGATCGTCGATGGGTCGAGCGACTGCGTCGTCGGCTGCCACATCGTCGGCGAAGGCGCCGCCGAGATGGTCCAGGTCGCCGCCATCGCCGTCAAAATGGGGGCGACCAAGGCGGACTTTGACGCCACCATGGCGCTGCATCCGACCACGGCCGAGGAGCTGGTCACGATGCGTACGAAAAGCGCCAGCTATGCCCGCGCCGCGGCTGAATAGGCGCCATTCACGGCTTATCTGTTGGGCTGTCGCCGTAGCCTACCGCCGTGTATAAGACCGCCGTTTGCCGCCCCTTTTGAGGGGGCGGCAGTGGAGATAGCGTGATGTCGAGCCGGTCCAACCAAGCCAAATGGAGCCCGGATTCCTGGCGCTCGAAACCGATTTTGCAAGTGCCGGACTATCCGAATCCCAAGGCACTCGCGGAGGTCGAGGCGCAGCTTGCGACCTTTCCGCCGCTGGTTTTTGCAGGTGAGGCGCGCGCGCTCAAGAAGGCATTGGCTCAGGTCGCGGCAGGAGAAATGTTCCTGCTGCAGGGCGGTGATTGCGCCGAGAGCTTCGCCGAGCACGGCGCCAACAACATCCGCGATTTCTTCCGCCTGTTCCTGCAAATGGCGGTGGTGCTGACTTATGCGGCGGCGTCGCCGGTCGTGAAGGTCGGCCGCATCGCCGGTCAGTTCGCCAAGCCGCGCACCTCCCCGACCGAGAAGCGTGGTGGTATCGAGCTGCCGGTTTATCGTGGCGACATCATCAACGGCACCGAATTCACGCCCGAGGCGCGCATCCCCGATCCGCGCCGGCAGTTGGAGGCCTACCGCCAGTCGGCGGCGACGCTCAATCTGTTGCGCGCTTTCGCCAGCGGCGGTTACGCAAATCTCTCCAACGCGCATCAATGGATGTTGAGCTTCGTCAAGGATAGTCCGCAGTCGAAGCGCTATCAGGAGCTCGCCACGCATCTGACCGAAGCGCTCGACTTCATGCGCGCCTGCGGCATCGATCCGGAGGTTCATCCGGAAATGCGCACCACCAGTTTCTTCACCAGCCACGAGGCGCTTCTGCTCGGCTACGAGCAAGCGTTCACGCGCGTCGATTCGACGACCGGCGATTGGTACTGCACCAGCGGCCATATGGTGTGGATCGGCGATCGCACCCGCCAGGCCGATCATGCCCACGTCGAATACTGCCGCGGCATCAAGAATCCGCTCGGTTTGAAAACGGGGCCGTCGCAGAAGCCTGACGAGCTCCTGAAAATCATTGACATTCTCGATCCGGACAATGAGCCCGGCCGCATCACGCTGATCTGCCGGGTCGGCGCCGACAAAGCCGCCGATCTTCTGCCGCCGCTGGTGCGCGCCGTGAAGCGCGAGGGCCGCAATGTGGTCTGGTCGTGCGATCCGATGCACGGCAACACCATCACGTCTGTCACCGGCTACAAGACGCGGCCGTTCGATCAGATCCTCAAGGAGGTGCGGACGTTTTTTCAAGTTCATGCCGCCGAAGGCACGATCGCGGGTGGCGTTCATCTTGAAATGACCGGGCAGAACGTCACCGAATGCACCGGCGGCGCGCGCGCGATCACCGAGGAAGATTTGAACGATCGCTACCACACGGTATGCGATCCAAGGCTCAATGCCGAACAGTCGCTCGATCTCGCCTTCCTTTTGGCCGACCTGTTGAAGTCGGAGCGTCAGGGCAAGATGAAGCCGCTGCCGGCCGTGGCCGGACTTTGACGGCGGTCGTGTTATGTCTGCCTACGCCTTGTCCGCGCGGCCATTGCCGGGGATCATGAACCGGCGCTAGACCAAGTCATGAACGAGCGACCTGCCGACCGTCTGGCCATTGCCGTGGCGCAGCTCAACCCCGTCGTTGGCGATGTCACCGGCAATTTGGAGCGTGCGCGCAATGCCCGCGCCGAAGCTCGCCGCGGCGGCGCCGACCTCATCGCTTTTTCGGAGCTTTTTATCGCCGGTTATCCGCCCGAGGATCTCGTCCTCAAGCCAGCATTTCAGGCTGCGTGCCGCTCCGCCATCGAGACGCTCGCGCGCGAGACCGGCGACGGCGGTCCCGCCGTTCTGATCGGCGTTCCGTGGGTCGAGGATGGTAAGCTCTATAATGCTTACGCGCTCCTGGCGGCCGGCCGGATCGACGCCATACGCTACAAGGTCAATCTGCCGAACTACGGCGTATTCGATGAAAAGCGGGTGTTCGCCACCGGACCGGTGCCCGGGCCAGTCAGCTTTCGCGGCGTGCGGTTTGGCATTCCGATCTGCGAGGATACCTGGACCGACTGGGGCGACTACGAAAACGTCGTCGAATGTCTCGCTGAGACCGGCGCTGAAATTCTCATCGTGCCGAACGGGTCGCCGTACTGGCGCGACAAGAGTGACGTTCGCCTCAATGTTGCGGTGGCGCGCATCACCGAGGCCGCTCTGCCGCTGCTCTACGTCAATCAGGTCGGCGGCCAGGATGAGCTCGTGTTCGACGGCGCTTCTTTCGCGTTGAATGCGGACCGCTCGCTGGCGCTCCAACTTCCGGCTTTCAATGAAGCGGTGGTGGTGACGCAGTGGTCGCGCACCGGCGGAACGTGGCGCTGCGCGCAAGGGCTGATCACGACGGCGGCAGATACGGACCAGTCGGATTACACCGCCTGCATGGTGGGGCTGCGCGACTATGTGGAGAAAAACCGCTTCAAAGGCGTCGTACTCGGCCTTTCGGGAGGCGTTGATTCTGCACTTTGCGCTGCGATGGCGACTGACGCGCTGGGCGCCCAGCGCGTACGCTGCGTAATGCTGCCGTACCGTTACACGTCGCAAGAATCGCTTGACGATGCCGCCGCGATCGTGCGCGGCCTCGGCGTGCAATACGACATCGTCCCGATCGAACCCGCCGTGCACGGCCTCGAAGCCTCGCTCGCCGGCGTTTTCGCCGGCGCGCCGCGCGACGTCACCGAGGAGAACCTGCAGTCGCGCGCTCGCGGCACGATCCTGATGGCGATTTCCAACAAGTTCGGCGCGATGGTGGTGACAACCGGCAACAAGTCGGAAATGTCGGTCGGGTACGCCACGCTCTACGGCGACATGAACGGCGGCTTCAATCCGATCAAGGATCTTTACAAGACCGAGATCTATCGCTTGTCGCATCTGCGCAACCGGTGGAAGCCCGCCGGCGCCCTCGGTCCGGGCGGACGAGTTGTTCCTGAAAATGTGCTGACGCGGGCGCCAAGCGCGGAATTGCGTGAGAACCAGACCGACCAGGACACGCTGCCGCCCTACGATGTACTCGACCAGATTCTCGAGCGGCTGGTCGAGCAAGAAGAGCCGACCGCAACCATCATCGGCGCCGGCTTCGACCGCGCCACTGTGATGAAGGTCGAGCGCATGCTCTACCTCGCCGAATACAAGCGCCGCCAAGCGGCGCCGGGCGTGAAAGTGACGCTCAAGAATTTCGGCCGCGACCGACGTTACCCGATCGTCAATCGGTTCCAGGATCCGGGCACTGCGCTGCCGAAGCCGGACAGCGCCCTCGCCAAGAATGCCGCCATGTCAAAGGCCGGAGCGGCCGATTTTTGATGCACTGAACGGAACGCGGATCAATGCGCCGACATAAACGGCGGTCCGACCGTGCGCACCGGGGGCCTGTTGTTCGGATCGGTGCTGCCGCTGCTTACCGGTGGTGCTGATGCCGTCGTGACGGGAGCCGGCGGAACGGCACCCGCCTTCGCGCCGGCTTTGCCAGATGGCTGCGGCGCCTGCGAGAGCGCCTTGGCTTTCTCATCGGTGACGACGATGTCACCGCTCTCGAGCGTGGTGCTGTCGTCGGCGTTCTTGAGCGCATCGGCCCAGCTCTGCCCGGGCTTGCGGCACGAGCAAGCCGCCGAAAATTCCTTGCGGTAGCGGAACGCGTTCGGCAGCATGGTGTAGGGCTGGCCGCTGAGCGATACGGCCTGCTCCATGTCCTCGCCCGGATTGCGATAGCTGTAGAGCGACACTTCAGTTGCGGGACATTCGCGCTGGCACACGCGCTCGTCGTCGGCGAAGTGGCTGGGCACCGTCGAATACGAGATCGGAAAATAATAGCCGTCGCAGGCGCGCACGCAGACGGTGCGATAGGTGCCCGCCGGTGCGCCGTCGCCCCCGCTGGGGTTGACCACGGTACCGTTGCCAAACAGCGCGTCGAAGAAGCCGCCTGATCCGCCAGCGCTGGCTGCGGCGGTGTACTGGGCGCCGCAATTGTTCTGCGCCAGTTGGCTGATGACATTGCGGCGTTCGCCGTCCTGGCCGAGATTGCCGCCCTTGAGGCGTTCAAGATCGCTCATCATGCGATCGAGATTGCCGCGCATCTGTTGAATTTGCGAGTTGATCGGCCCGCATTGCGGCGACAGGCTCGAAAACAGCGAAAAGAATCCTTGCCCCTGGCAGCCGTTCTTGTGCGCCTGAGCAACGGCGCGGTCGAGATCGGCTTGCTGCTTGGCGATGGCGTCTTCCGATTTTGCAATCTGTTCGGCGCGCGCCGGGTCGGCGGTGCCGCCGCGATCGATCGCGGCAAGCTGGCCGACGAGACGCATACACACGGGATTGGATGATACCTGGTCCGGACCGCCTTGGGCGGCGGCCGATGCTGTGAGCGCAAGAACGGCGAGCGTGGCGCCGCCGAGGCCGCGCAGCAGTCTTGTCATCATGGTGCCGAAACCAGTTCCCTCTCGGTTGCGGATCAAGAACCCGTAATGGTGACTAAAGTATGAATTTCCCGGCTGTGTAAGCGGCGTCAAAGGGAGAAGCCAGCGGGCAAGTCATTCGGCATCCGGCTGATTTTCCGGACGTGCGCGCTCGAAAGCGGGCAGTTTGAGGCAGGCAGCATCGGCGCGGACGATCTTTGGGAATTTGTCGAGCGGGACCTTGAGGCGCCGCGCGTTGAACACCTGCGGCACCAGGCACAGATCGGCCATGGTCACTTCGCTGCCGCAGAGATAGGGCGCGGGCTCGATTAGGCGCTCCAGCGCTTCAAAGCCTTCGAGCACCCAGTA
>Ga0335085_10002838_pt1 | contig 31464 bp, 29 predicted proteins | sample Lox_Sample_45_FD_206712 | JGI IMG/M metagenome (GOLD analysis project Ga0335085, IMG submission 206712) | Soil microbial communities from Loxahatchee National Wildlife Refuge, Florida, United States - Lox_Sample_4.5 | ecosystem: Environmental > Terrestrial > Soil > Wetlands | place: USA... | reverse complement strand
CGGAGCGCCGCACCCGCTTTGCCGGCGAATATTTGCATCGCGACGAGGACGTGCTCGACACCTGGTTTTCGTCGGCGCTGTGGCCGTTTTCCACGCTCGGCTGGCCGGACCAGACGCCGGAGCTGAAACGCTATTACCCGACCAGCGTGCTCGTCACCGGCTTCGACATCATCTTCTTCTGGGTCGCGCGCATGATGATGATGGGGCTGCACTTCATGCAGAAGGAGCGCCCCGGTGCTCCGTTGGAAAAAGTGGTGCCGTTCCCGACCGTCTACATCCACGCGCTGGTGCGCGACGAGCGCGGGCAGAAAATGTCGAAGTCGAAGGGCAACGTCATCGACCCGTTGGCCTTGATCGACCAGTTTGGTGCCGACGCGCTCCGCTTCACGCTCGCCGCCATGGCGGCGCAGGGCCGCGACATCAAGCTGTCGACGGAGCGCGTCGCCGGCTACCGCAACTTCGCGACCAAGCTGTGGAACGCGGCGCGCTTTGCCGAGATCAACGGCTGCGTCCACGACCCCGACTTCGACCCGCACCGCGCCAAGGAGACGCTCAACCGCTGGATCGCGCACGAGACCGCAAAGACCGGCCGCGACGTCACCGCAGCGCTGGAAGCCTACAAATTCAACGACGCCGCGGCCGCGATCTATCGCTTCGTCTGGAATATTTTCTGCGACTGGTATGTGGAATTGGCGAAACCCGTGCTCACCGGACCGGACGGGGCGGCGAAACACGAAACGCGGGCCGCCGCCGCTTGGGCGCTCGACGAAATCTTGAAGCTTCTGCACCCGTTCATGCCGTTCATTACCGAGGAGCTATGGCGTGTGACGGCGCGCTCTCACGCTCCCTCCCCCCTTGCGGGGGAGGAGGATGGTAATTCGCTTTCGCAGTCACGAGCCGTACCCCCCTCTCCATCTCTCGCCGACAAGGGGGGAGAGAGCAGGCCGCTTCTTGCGCTGAGCAGCTGGCCGGCCCATGACGGGCTCGACGATGCGGCGGCCGAGGCTGAAATCGGCTGGGTTATCGATTTGATCACCGCCATCCGCTCGGTGCGCGCCGAAATGAATGTTCCGCCTGCGACGCTGCTGCCGCTCGTGCTCGCCGCCGCTTCCGGCGAAACCCGGGCGCGCGCGGGCCGCTGGTCGGAGTTCGTGCAGCGGCTTGCGCGCATTGCCGATATCGCGTTCGCCGAAGCGCCGCCCCAGGGCTCGGTGCAGATTGTGGTCCGCGGCGATGTCGCCGCTCTCGCGCTCAAGGGCGTGATCGACCTTGCTGCCGAGCGCGCTCGTCTGACCAAGGAAATGGCCAAGTGCGACGCCGACATCGCTCGCGTCGAGCAAAAACTCGGCAATGCCGATTTCCTTGCGCGGGCGCCCGAGGACGTCGTCGAAGGCGAAAGGGAGAAACGCGACGAGGCGCAGGCCCGCAAGGCGAAAATCGCGGAAGCCTTGGAGCGCCTCAAAGGCGCGGCATAACCTTCACTTTGCGCAGCTCGGGACCTCCAATGTTGAAAGTTCGTCCCTTCGCCGCCGCTCTGCTGCTGCTGTGGCTCGTGGGCACCGCGATGCGCTTTCCGATCCTCGCGGTGCCGCCCGTCATCCCGGCGCTACGCGGCGAATTCGGTCTCTCCGGCACCGATATCGGGATACTGACCGGGTTGCCGGTCGTCCTGTTCGCCGCGGCCGCCCTCGTCGGCTCGCGCCTTGTTGCCCGCGTTGGCGCGGTCACCGCCGTCGTCATCGGATTGATCTTGACGGCCTGTGGATCGGCCCTGCGCGGCATCGTCCCTGATATGCTCACGCTCTTCGCTGCGACGGTCGTGATGGGGGCCGGCGTCGCGGTGATCCAGCCGGCCATGCCGGCACTGGTCGGCAAGTGGCTGCCGCACCGCATTGCGCTCGGTACCGGCACCTACACCAACGGGCTGCTGGTCGGCGAGATCCTGCCGGTCGCGCTGTTTCCGCTGCTGTTCCCGCTGCTGAGCGGAAGCTGGCGTGGGACTTTCGTGTTTTGGGCCGTGCCGATCGCCGTCATCGCGCTGCTGGTCGTGGTGTTGGCGCCGCGCGAGCCCGGCGCGCAGTCGGTGTCCGCGCCGCGCTGGTGGCCGGACTGGCCGGCGCGCGATATCCTGCGGCTCAGCGTTACGTTCGCCAGCGCCAGCGCGCTGTACTACGCCAGCAACGGCTTCCTGCCGGGACATCTCGCCGCCGAGGGCCGCCCCGATCTGATCAATCCGGCTCTGACGGCGCTCAATCTCGGCCAGTTGCCGGCTTCCCTGATCCTCATCGGCTTCGGACGCCATCTCGAGCGCAAGGCTTGGCCGTTCGTGGTGGCGGGCGTGCTCTGTCTGATCTGCGTCGGCGTCGTCGTCGCGAGCGCCGACCCATTCGCCGTGGTGGCGAGCACCGGCGTCCTCGGCTTCGCCATCGGCGCCGCATTCGCACTCTGCCTGACGCTGCCGCCGCTGTTGAGTACGCCGCAGGAGGTCGCTCGCGTTTCGGCGGCGATGTTCACCATCAGCTATGGCAGCGCCATGGTCGTGTCCGTGCTCAGCGGCGTGGCCTGGGATTTGAGCGGCATCGAGAGGTTCGCCTTCCTGCCGATCGCGCTGTCGGCCTTGCCGCTCGTCCTCCTCGCACCCACGATCAAGTTCGACCGCAGGCCGGGCGCCGGCACTGGAGCCGCCTGAGGCTTCGGCCTAGAGTGGCTGCGGCGCAAAGGCCCGCACATGATCGATCTCAACAATCGGCCCGGCGGCCCGAACCTGATCGTCACCGCGAAGACCGCACACAAGGTGCATTTTCTCGATGCGGCGACGCTGACGCTGTCGAAGACCATCGACATGCCGGGCTCGACCCATGAGCTTGCGTTCTCGCCCGATGGGCGCACGGCTTATGGGACGGTGTATGGCGAGGGGATTTTCGCCAGGAACGTCAATCCCGACCGGCGCATCGCGGTCATCGACCTGCCGTCGCAATCGCTGAAGCGCGTCATCGACCTCGGCGAGGTCTATGCGCCCCACGGCGTGATGATTGACGAGGCCGGCGCGCTCTGGTGCTCGGGCGAACTCGGCAACGTCGTGCTGGTCGTCGATGCGGCAACCGACGAGGTCCAGCGGATCGACGTCGGCAGCACCGCGCACTGGCTTGCGATCAGCCATGCGACCGGCAAGGCCTTCGTGTCGGTGAAAAAGGATTTCATCGTCGTCGTCGACGTGGCGCGCCGCGCTGTCGTCGATCGCGTCAAGGTGCCCCGCGTAACGGAGGGAATCGCCATTTCGCCGGACGGCGCACGGCTCTATGTCTGCGCGCAGACGGCAGCCGAATTTTACGTCATCGATGCACGCAGCCACGCCTTGCTGCAGACCGTGCCGATCGACGAGGTCAATGTGATCAATCCGCAGATGCGCCGCGTGCGGGTGTCGCCCGACGATCGCTACGTCGTCGTCTCGTCGAACAAGGGCGAACACGCCGCCATCTACGCGGCGCAAGGTCACACGCCCATCGCCTCGTTCCCGACCAAGCGGAGCCCCATGGGCTTCGGTTTCGCCCCCGGCGGCGAGCGCGCCTATCTGTGCTGCCACGACGATGCCGTGGTATTCGAGTTCGCACTGGCGAGCGGCAAAGTCACGCGCACGGTTGCGACCGCAGCCGGCTGCGAATTCATCGTCGCCTATCACTGACCGGGCCGTGCGGATTTTTCTTGCCGGAGCGAGCGGGGCGATCGGACGGCGATTGACGCCGTTGCTCCTTGCTGCCGGCCATGAGGTGACCGGCCTGACGCGTTCGGCCGAGGTTGCGCGCCAACTTGGGGCGGCAGGCGTCCGCGCCGTAGTCGCCGACGTGTTCGACGCCGGCAGGCTCGAAGACGCGGTGGTCGGCGCTCGTCCCGAAATCGTCATTCACCAACTGACCGATCTGCCGCGCGTGCTCGATGACGACGCGCAGCTCGCCGCAGCCTATCCGCGCAATGCCCGCATCCGCATCGAAGGCACGCGCAACCTGATCGCGGCTGCGCGGGCCGCCGCGGCGCGGCGCTGCATCGTGCAGAGCATCGCGTTTGCTTATGCGCCGGGAAAAGAGCCGCACCTCGAGAGCGATCCGCTCAACCTGGTCGATGGCCCTCGGCTGGTCACCGTCCGGGCGGCCGCGGACATGGAGCAGCAGGTGCTGGAGTCAGGCATGGAGGCGGTCGTGCTGCGTTATGGGCTGCTCTACGGTCCCGGCAGGAGCGACGGCCCGGCCCGCAGGCCGCCGCTCCATGTCGATGCCGCGGCCCATGCGGCGTTTCTCGCGCTCACCCGCGGCGCCGGCATCTACAACATCGCCGACGATGAGGGCACCGTCTCGATCGGGAAGGCGCGGGCGGAGCTTGGCTTTGATCCGGCGTTCAGGCTGCCGGCATGACGACGGCAAACGGCTTGCTGAGGAACCGAGAGCCTTTCAGCCCATAGCGCCACGGCTTGTCGACGGCCTTGGTGATGCCGATCCGCGGTCCGGCCACAATCTCGACCCGGCCGGCGCGGGCGAACAGCGCAAACGGCGGCGTGTCGAGCGCCAAGCCGTTATGGGCGCCGGTAATCCCCAGCGCCTGACAAAGGCGGCCGGGGCCGGCGCACAGGAGCCGCTCGTCGTCCAGTCCGCGCCGGCGCCGCATCAATTCAATTCCGGTGGTCGGCTCTAGGGCGCGAATGAGCACGGCGCTGGCCGAGCCTTTGCGTTCGCAGACGAAGTTCAGGCACCAGTGGATGCCGTAGGAGCGATAGACATACGCAAAGCCCGGTGGCCCGAACATCACGGCATTGCGCGGCGTCGCTCCGCGGTAGCTGTGCGCCGCCGGATCGGTGTGGTGATAGGCCTCGACCTCGACGATGCGGCCGCCGACGCCGCCAAAGAGCAGCGTTGCCCCGATCAGGTCGGGGGCGACTTGGTGCACGCTTCGGCTGAAGAAGGCCCGGGTCAGGCGCCTCGGCATGGTCGCATCGTCGCAATCCCTACCGCGCACGGTAAACCCCGAGTTAATCGGACGGACCGTGACGGCGGAATCTGTGGCTCCATTGCAACACGCATAGAACATTTGGCCGTGCTGCGTCGCACTCGGCCAAAGCGCCGCTTTTTGGCCATAGGGTTCTTCGAAATCGAACAGGCGCGACGGTCAGCCGTTCAGTGCGAGGCTTTACGGCACTTTCGATTGTCAGGGCACGTCCGTCCTGACTGTCGAATGGGAGGGGGCGAGGGGGCCACGTTGGCCCGCGAGTTTTGATGGATGCCAAGACTAACTTGAAAGCGCGGCTGCCGAGCCGACACGCCACCGAAGGGCCCGAGCGGGCGCCGCACCGCGCGTTCTATTACGCGATGGGGCTGAGCAAGGAGCAGATCCATCAGCCGTTCGTCGGCGTTGCGACCTGCTGGAACGAAGCTGCCCCCTGCAATATCGCGCTGATGCGGCAGGCCCAGGCGGTGAAGCACGGTGTCATTGCCGTCGGTGGCACGCCGCGCGAGTTCTGCACCATCACGGTGACCGACGGCATCGCCATGGGCCATGCCGGCATGAAAGCCTCGCTGCCGTCGCGCGAAGTCATCGCCGATTCCATCGAGCTGACGATGCGCGGCCATTCCTACGACGCTCTGATCGGCGTCGCCGGCTGCGACAAGTCGCAGCCCGGCATGATGATGGCCATGTGCCGGCTGAACGTGCCGTCGATCTTCATCTATGGCGGCTCGATCCTGCCCGGCACCTTCAAGGGTAAGCCGGTCACCATCCAGGACGTCTATGAGGCGGTCGGCAAGCACTCCGTCGGCGCCATGTCGGACGCCGACCTCGACGTGCTCGAACAAAACGCCTGCCCATCGGCCGGAGCCTGCGGCGCGCAGTTCACCGCCAACACCATGGCGACGGTTTCGGAGGCGATCGGGCTGGCGCTGCCGTATTCGGCCGGAGCGCCGGCGCCCTACGAGATCCGCGACAAGTTCTGCATGCTGGCGGGCGAAATGATCATGGATCTGATCGTCAAGAATATTCGCCCGCGCGATATCGTGACCCGCAAGGCTTTGGAGAATGCCGCGGCGGTGGTTGCGGCGACCGGCGGCTCGACCAACGCCGCGCTGCACCTGCCGGCGATCGCCAGTGAATGCGGCTTGAAGTTCGACCTCTTCGACGTCGCCGAAGTCTTGAAAAGGACGCCGTATATCGCGGATTTGAAGCCTTCCGGCCGCTATGTCGCCAAAGACATGTTCGAAGCTGGCGGCGTTCCGCTTCTGCTCAGGACGCTGCTCGACCATGGCTTCCTCCATGGCGAGTGCCTGACCGTCACCGGTCGGACCATGGCCGAGAACCTCAAGTCGGTGAAGTGGAACGACGATCAGGACGTGGTGCGTCCGGCCAATAAGCCGATCCTGCCGACCGGCGGCGTCATCGGCCTTAAAGGCAATCTCGCTCCGGAAGGCGCGATCGTGAAGGTGGCCGGTATCGAGCGGCCGCGTTTCTCCGGACCGGCCCGCTGCTTCGACGGCGAGGAGGCCTGTTTCGAAGCGGTGGCGAAGCGAAAGTACAGGGAAGGCGACGTGCTCGTGATCCGTTACGAGGGGCCCAGGGGAGGCCCCGGCATGCGTGAGATGCTGTCGACGACAGCGGCACTGTACGGACAGGGCATGGGCAACAAAGTCGCCCTCATCACCGATGGCCGTTTCTCCGGCGCCACCCGCGGCTTCTGCGTCGGCCACGTCGGGCCCGAAGCCGCGGTCGGCGGGCCGATCGGCTTGCTGCGCGACGGCGACATTGTGGAAATCGATGCCGAAAAGGCGACGCTCGAAGTCAAGCTGAGCAAGAACGAACTGGAGCAGCGGGCGCGGGACTGGAAGCCGCGGCCCGAAGAATTCACTTCCGGCTATTTGTGGAAATACGCCCAACAGGTCGGGCCGGCGCGTCACGGCGCCGTCACGCACCCGGGGGCGGCGGTTGAGAAAGCGTGCTATGCGGACATCTGAAAGGCTATCGCGTGCCGCGCGTGGCGGGGCACTGATCGTCGCTATCGGCGGACTGGCGCTCGGCGTCGCTTGCGGACCGGCGTTGTCCTTCGATGGCTCGAGCACACCGAACACCGCTTTGCTCGCGCCCGGCGACGGATTGCGCGCGCCAGGGGGCGCGGCGGACGGCGCAAACAAGGCCAAGGCGCTCGTCGCGCTGGAATATGCGGCCGATCAAGGGCACCTCGCGGCGCAATGGAAGGTCGGCCGCATGTATGCCGTCGGCGATGGCGTACCCCAGGACGACCAGCGCGCGTTTGTCTATTTCAGCCAGATCGCCAATGCCCATCCGGACGAGCCGCCGGGGACCGCGCAGGCGCGCATTGTGGCCAACGCCTTCGTGGCGCTCGGCCGCTACTATCTCACCGGCATTCCCAATTCTACGGTCGTGGCCGACGTCGCCCGCGCGCGTGACATGTTCGCTTACGCGGCGTCCTATTTCGGCGACGCTGATGCCCAGTATCAGCTTGGCCGCGTGTATCTCGACGGCACACCGAGCGATCCCCACCAAGCGGCGCGCTGGTTCCAGCTTGCCGCCACCAAGGGCGATTGCCGCGCCGAGGCGGTGCTGGGCGACCTGTTGTTCCAAGGCAAACGGGTGCCGCGCCAGGCCGCGCGCGGCCTAATGTGGCTCACGCTCAGCCGCGATTGCGCCGGTCCCGAGGAAGGCTGGATCAAGCCGCTCTACGACAATGCGTTCCATCGCGCCAACGACGATGAGCGGGCGATGGCGCTGGTCTATCTGGAAAGCTGGCTCAAGGGTCGCAGAGACTAACGCGGCGCGCCCGAGAGGGATCAAAGCTTATAGGCCGAGCGGGCGGCTCGCGTTCGCCCTTTGTGGCCATTGCCGGTGCTCCGAGCGCTTCGATGGGAGCCAGGGCGTCGCGGGCCGATCGGCCGGTCGCGGCAACGAAAGCGACGCAGCCTTCACTGTCGGCGCGCTGCCTCGACCGCCAGATCGAGCCACACCGGTACGTGGTCGGACGGCTTCTCCCAGGTGCGCACGTGACGATCGATGCCGACATTGGTGAGCCGGTCGGCAGCTTCGGGCGACAGCAGCATGTGGTCGATGCGAATGCCGTTGTTCTTCTGCCATGCGCCCGCCTGATAGTCCCAGAACGTATAGAGGCCAGCCTCGTCGCTCGCGGCGCGCACCGCGTCGGTCAGCCCGAGATTGATGAGCGCGCGGAATTGCGAACGCGTACGCGGCAGGAATAACGCATCGCCGGCCCAGGCTTGCGGATTGCGCGCGTCCGCCGCCGCTGGAATGACGTTGTAGTCGCCGGCGAGGATGAGCGGTTCTCCCAGGGAGAGCCGCTGCCGCGCGTAGGCAAACAGCCGTTTCATCCAGCCGATCTTGTATGAATATTTGTCGGTGTCGGGCGGATTGCCGTTGGGCAAATAGATGCTGGCGACCCGCAAGGCGCCGCCGGCGGTGGAGACCGCCGCCTCGATGAAGCGCGCATGATCGTCGGTATGGTCGCCGGGCAGTCCGTTGCTGACTTCGTCGAATGGTAGTTTCGACAGCAACGCAACGCCGTTGAACGTTTTCTGCCCGTGGACCGCAAGATTATAGCCGAGCGCCTCGAACGGCTCGCGCGGGAACGCATCGTCGGTGCATTTGGTTTCCTGCAGGCAGACAATGTCCGGTCTGCGCTCGGCAAGCCAAGTGAGCGCCGAATCGAGGCGCTGTTTGATCGAATTGACGTTCCAGGTGGCGATGCGCACGGGCCAAACGCCCTGTCGGCGGACGCTAGAGCGCGAAGCTCGTCCCGCAGCCGCAGGATGCCGTGGCCTTGGGGTTGTGCACCTTGAACGCCGCTCCGATCAGGTCATCGACAAAATCGATCTCGGAACCGGCCATGTAATTGAGCGAGACGGGGTCGATCAGCACCGTGGCGTCGCCACGTTCGATCACGACGTCATCGTCGGCCCTGGCGCAGTCGGTGTCGAATTTGTACTGGAAGCCCGAGCAGCCGCCGCCCTCCACGCTGATGCGGAGCATGGTCCCGGCGGGCTCGCGGCGGAGGATGTCGCCGATCTTCCGCGCCGCCCGCTCGCTTACCGTGACACTGGCCGTCATGATCCTCTCCAGCCGGGCATCGCGCCGATTGCACGGCATCATCCCGATAGTTAAGTGCGGCAAATGCCAAGGTCAATCGGCTGAAATCATTGGCGGAGCCCGGCAAACCGATGGCGATCGACGCCGCAGTGCCGCGTGCGCCCTATGCTTGCGACCCCGGCCAGAGCCGCGGCCGGCTCCATCCGGAGCCGGCGAGCAAAGGGCGCAGCGCCTTTCGCCGTGACTGCGACCGTATCATCCATTCGACCGCCTTTCGCCGCCTCAAGCACAAGACCCAGGTCTTCGTCTTCGACGAGGGCGACCACTATCGCACGCGCCTTACCCATACGCTCGAGGTCGCCCAGATCGCCCGGGCGCTGGCCCGCGCGCTCGGCCTCGATGAGGATCTCGCCGAAGCTCTGGCGCTTGCCCATGATCTCGGCCACCCGCCATTCGGCCATGCCGGTGAACGGGCTCTCGATGAGTGCCTGAGCGCCTTCGGCGGCTTTGATCACAATGCCCAGACTTTGCGGGTGGTGACCGCTTTGGAGCGCCGCTATCCGACTTTCGAGGGATTGAACCTGACCTGGGAGACGCTCGAGGGTCTGGTCAAGCACAACGGCCCGTTGACCGATCGGGCTGGAAATCCGATCGGGCGCTATCGAACCCATGGCGTCCCTGAAACGATCCGGGACTACATCCGCCTGCAGGATCTCCAATTGTGGAGCTTTCCAAGCGCTGAAGCCCAGGTGGCGGCGCTCGCCGACGATGTCGCCTACGATGCCCACGACATTGACGATGGCCTGCGGGCCGAACTGTTCAGCGTGGACGACATTGGCACCGTTCCGCTGCCGGGCAGCATCATCGCCGACATTCGCACCGCGTTCCCCCGACTCGACGCCGCCCGCGTGGTCCACGAATTCGTCCGCCGCCTGATTGGGCTTTTGATCGAGGATGTCGTCGTCGAAACCGGCCGCCGGCTCGCCGCCCTGGCGCCGCTCTCGGCCGACGACGTCCGGCGGGCGAGATTCGGGATTGCGGGATTTTCACGGGCAACCGCCGAAGCTGAGATTGGCATCAAAGGTTTTCTCGAATCGAGCATGTATCGTCACCCGCGGGTGCAGCGGGTCATGAACGCCGCCGCCGGCGTCGTGCGCGGCCTGTTCGCCCGCTATAGCGCTCATCCAGAAGACCTGCCGGCGGAATGGCGCGAAGGGCTTGCGGGAGCCGACGAGGCCGTGCACGCCCGCCGCATTGCCGATTTCATCGCCGGCATGACTGACCGCTACGCGCTTGCCGAACACGCGCGGCTTTTTGACTCGACCCCCGAATTGCGTTAGGCGCGCGGCGCTCGCGCCGCCATCCAGATTTCCATGCCCCTGCCCAACATCTTCGCTGAAATGCTCAACCGCGTTTTGCAGGCTAGCGAGCAGTTGATCGCCGCCGGAGCGTTGCCTTCCAGTATCGATCGTTCGCGGGTCACGATCGAGCCGCCCCGCGAGCAGACCCATGGCGACATGGCGACGAACGTCGCCATGGTGCTTGCTAAGGATGCGGGCAGGAAGCCGCGGGAGCTGGCCGAACTCTTCGCCGCGAAACTCCGGGCGGAAGACATGGTCGCCGATGTCGGGGTTGCCGGTCCCGGGTTTATCAATCTCACGCTCAAGCCTTCGGCATGGATCGAAGCGCTCCGCAGTGCCGTGCGGCTCGGTACGCGTTTCGGCAAAACCGATGCCGGCGGCGGCGAATCGGTCAACGTCGAGTATGTGTCGGCCAATCCTACCGGGCCCATGCATGTCGGACATTGCCGCGGCGCCGTGTTCGGCGACGCGCTCGCCAACCTGCTCGCCTTCACCGGCTGCGCGGTAACCCGCGAGTACTACGTCAATGATGCCGGCGCGCAGGTCGACGTGCTGGCGCGATCGGCTTACCTGCGCTACCGCGAGGCGCTCGGTGAAGATATCGGCGCCATTCCCGAAGGGCTTTATCCCGGCGAATATCTCAAGCCGGTCGGCCTGGCGCTCGCCGCGGAATTTCGCGATGCGCTGATGAAGCGAAACGAGGCCGAGTGGCTGCCGATCGTGCGCGCCAAGGCGATCGAAATGATGATGGCTTCCGTCCGCGCCGATCTGGCGGCGTTGAATATCGCCTTCGACGTCTTCTATTCCGAACGCTCGCTGATCGAAAGCGGCGCCGATCGCGTGGCGGCAACCATCGCTTGGCTCGGCGAGCGCGGCTACGTCTATGAGGGCCGGTTGCCGCCGCCCAAGGGGGCACCGGCAGAGGATTGGGAAGATCGCGAGCAGACGCTGTTTCGCTCGACCGCGTTCGGCGACGACATCGACCGTCCGCTGAAGAAATCCGACGGCTCCTACACCTATTTCGCCTCCGACATCGCCTATCACCGCAGCAAGCTCGACCGCGGCTTTCACACCTTGATCGACGTCTGGGGAGCCGATCACGGCGGCTACATCAAGCGGATGCAGGCGGCCGTGGCGGCGCTGAGTGATCGCCAGGCCGAACTCGACGTGAAGATCGTCCAGCTGGTGAAGTTATTGCGTGCGGGCGAACCGGTGAAAATGTCCAAGCGGGCCGGGGAGTTCGTCACCCTGCGCGAAGTCGTCGATGAAGTCGGCCGCGATGCGGTCCGCTTCATGATGTTGTTCCGCAAGAACGATGCCGTGCTCGACTTCGATCTTGCCAAGGTGATCGAGCAGTCGCGGGACAATCCGGTATTCTACGTCCAGTACGGTCACGCCCGCAGCCAGTCGGTGTTCCGCAATGCCCGCGAGGTTTTCGCGGATTTGCCTAACGACGCGGCGGATCTGGCCGAGGCGGCCGACCTTGAGCTTCTGTCGGACCCAGCCGAGCTCGCCTTGATGCGACGTATTGCCCTTTACCCGCGGGTCGTCGAAGCCGCCTCCGCCGCCCACGAGCCGCACCGAATTGCCTTTTATCTCTATGATTTAGCTAGCGAGTTTCATGGTTTATGGACGCTTGGCAACGCATCGCCACATTTACGCTTCATTATCCAGAATGATCGACAAATGACGTTGGCCCGCCTTGTCCTTGTACAAGGCGTAGTCACGGTACTCCGGTCGGGGCTTGCGTTGCTCGGCGTCGGGGCGCCTGACGAAATGCGGTAATTCCCTATTGCGGCCGGGACCGGCTGCTCAACCCTGGGGAATAGCTGACCAATAGGTATTCAACGCCTGAATCGAGGCGAGTTCGATGGCTGACGACAGTTTCCGTTCCTACCGCAGCCGCGATGCTTTCACTCCGGAGCACAATCCGGTCGCGCCCGAAGGCGCAGATGACCCGCTTGCGGAGCTGGCTCGGCTGATCGGTCAGAGCGATGCCTACGCGGAGCCGGGCGGGCAACAAGCGTATAATTACGAACCGGTCAGTGACGCGGAACAGTCCGGTCTCGACTGGGCGGCTGAGGCCCGGTACGCCGATGAGCATGAGGGGCAGGACCGCTATGCGGCGCCGCCTCCGCCCCCAACCTATGAGCCGCAAGCGCGCGGATTTGAGGACGAAACGCCGGCAGGCGGCCAATTTTTTTCGGGGGCTGCGGCGAAGTTCAATGGTTTCGGCGACGAGCCCGATTTGCACGATCGAGAGGACCGGCGGTCCGCCGGGGCCGGGCGGCAGGTGCCGGCCTTCACCTCGGCTACGTCCGATGGTCGTTACGGAACTGACGGATCCGATCACCACGGCGCCGAGGCTTACGCGGAAGACTATTACGACGAGGTGCCGCGCAGCGGCCGCCGGGGCGGCGCTGTTGTCATCATGGCGGTGATCGGCCTTGTTGTGGTCGGCGCCGCCGGCGCCTTCGCTTACCGCGCCATGTTCGGTGGTTCGATCATGTCCGGCCTGCCGCCGATCATCAAGGCGAGCAACGCCCCGAACAAAATCGTGCCGAGCCACGGCGAATCCCAGGCGAACAGCGCGGCGCAAAGCGGCAGGGCCGCGACCGAGAAAATGGTTTCACGAGAAGAGCAGCCGGTGAATGTGGAGCCGCCCAAGCCGGCCCCTCGCGTCGTCTCCACCATTCCAGTTGCCGCCGGCCCGAGCGAGTCTGCGCCGACCGAGGCGCCGCCGCCGCTCGCCACGGCGTCCGCGCCGAATCCCGCTGCGTCCGCGGCTCCTTTGACCGGCGGCGCTCAGCCGGTGCAGACGCCGACCGCGGCTGCGCCCGCGACGCCGGCGCCACCCGCGTCGTCTGAACCGAAAAAGGTCCACACCGTAACCATCCACACCAATCACGGTGGCGGGTCGGGGGCATTGCCTCCGCCACCCGCCGCGGCTCCCCGCAGCGTCGCGAGGCAACCGGCACCGAAGCCGAGCGCGTCGGAAAGCGCTGCGCGCAGGTCCGCTAATGCGCCGATGTCGATCATGCCCGGGGCCGAAGGTGAGCCGGTCGCTTTGCCACCGGCCAATGCGCGTGCGTCGGCGCCACCGCTGACGGTAGCGAGCGCCGGGCCGGTCACAGGGCTTTCGGCCAAACCTCCTTCCGGCGGCGGCTACGCTGTTCAAGTCTCTTCGCAGCACTCCGAGGCCGATGCAAAGGCGAGCTTCAGGGAATTGCGGGCCAAGTATCCCCAACAGCTTGGCGGGCGCGAGCCGATCATCCGTCGCGCCGATCTTGGCGCCAAAGGGGTGTACTATCGCGCCATGGTTGGTCCGTTCGCCTCGATCGAGGCGGCGGCCAGCATGTGCAGCAGCCTCAAGGCCGCCGGCGGGAACTGCCTCGTTCAGCGCAATTGACGCCCGACGCTTGACCCTGTTGCTGAGCGCAGGCTAAGCGGCCGCGATGCTTGCGTTTATCACCGGTATCGCCGGACCGGCCTTGACCGCCCAGGAGCGGGCTTTTCTTCGCGAGGCGCAGCCCTGGGCCTTCATCCTTTTCCGGCGCAACGTCGATGGGTCTGAGGCGGTGCGTCGTCTGGTCGATGATTTGCGGAGCGCGGTCGGACGCGCGGCCCCGACATTGATCGACCAGGAAGGCGGCCGCGTTCAGCGCCTGGGGCCCCCCCGTTGGCCGAGCTACCCCCCGGGCGCGGCTTATGGTGCGATTTACGACCGCGATCGTGAGCGGGGTTTGGCCGCGGCTCGGCTCGGCGCGCGCCTGATCGCGGCGGACCTGGACGCCCTCGGCATCGACGTCGACTGCATGCCGATCGCCGATGTCCCGGTTGAAGGTGCAGATCCCGTCGTGGGTGACCGCGCCTATGGTCGCGTGCCGGCCAAGGTTGCCGCGATTGCCGGCGCCATCGCGCAAGGCCTGGCTCTGGGCGGCGTGTTGCCGGTGGTCAAACATATGCCGGGTCACGGTCGCGCTACCGCGGACAGCCACAAGAGCCTTCCGGTGGTCAACGCTGATCGGGCTACGCTCGAAGCGACCGATTTCGCGGCTTTCCGGCCGCTTGCCGCCCTGCCGCTGGCCATGACTGCGCACGTTGTATTCACAGCGATCGACCCGGCCGCGCCGGCTACGGTTTCCGCAACTATAGTGGGCGATGTGATTCGGGATTCGATCGGGTTTGGGGGCTTGTTGATGACCGACGACATTTCCATGGCGGCGTTGTCGGGCTCGGTCGGCGAACGCAGTCGAGCGGCAATAGCGGCCGGCTGCGACCTCGTTCTTCACTGCAACGGCGACATGGCGGAGATGCTCGCCGTCGCGGACGCGGTGCCGACACTCGCGGGCAAGGCGGCGCGCCGGGCAGCGGCCGCCGAGGCCGCCAAGAAGCCGGCTGCGCCGCTCGATCTTGCCGCCGCGCGCGCCGAGTTTGCGGACCTCTTGGCCGGCGTCTGGCAGCCGGCGCAGGGCTACGCATGATCGCCGACGAACCGCAATTCGTGACCGAATTTTCCGAGCGGGCCGCGGACGAACCCGCCCTGGTGATCGACGTCGAAGGCTTCGAAGGGCCGCTCGATCTGTTGCTGACGCTCGCCCGGCAGCAAAAGGTCGATCTCGCCAAAATCTCCATCCTGGCGCTCGCCGACCAGTACCTCACGTTCATCGAAGAAGCGCGCAAACTGCGCCTGGAAATCGCCGCCGACTACCTGGTCATGGCGGCATGGCTCGCCTACCTCAAGTCGCGCCTGCTTTTGCCCGAAGAGCACGAGCCCGACGGGCTCAGCGCGGAGGACATGGCGACGGCGCTGGCGCTACGCTTGCGCCGGCTGGAAGCGATCCGCCAGGTGGCCGAGCAATTGCTCAATCGGCCGCAACTCGGCCGCGAGGTCTTTGCCCGAGGCCAGCCGGAGCCGATCGCGGAAATCAAGCGACCGGAATGGACCGCATCGCTTTACGATTTGCTGTCGGCCTATGCGGGACAGCGGCAAAAGCAGGCGAGGGCCTATGTCCGCGTGCCGAAACGCACGGTGTGGTCGCTCGCTGAAGCGCGGGAGGCGCTGGAGCGCCTGGTTGGCGACGCTACCGACTGGCGCGTGCTGGACGAATTTTTGCTGGCCTACATGGTCGAGCCTGCGCAGGTGGCGACCGTTCGTGCGTCGAGTTTTGCGGCAACGCTGGAACTGGTGCGCGAAGGCCGCCTGGAAATGCATCAGCGGGCGGCATTTGCGCCGCTTTATGTCCGCAAGCGGTCGGATCAGGAGAACGCCGGCGTGGCGCCGGCTGCAGCGGGGAACGCATGACGGGGAGACCGGGATGATTTCGAGCGTAGCGGAGATGCGCGTGATTGCCGGCGACAAGGATAAGAATGAACGCGCCGAGGAGTTGCGCATCCTCGAAGCCTTGTTGTTTGCCGCCGACGAACCTCTGGACGAGAAGACGCTGGCGGTGCGGCTGCCGGCCGGAATCGACGTGCGCGCCCTGCTCCTTGAATTGCAGCAAGAATATTCGCTGCGCGGCGTGAACATCGTGCGCGTCGGCGGCAAATGGTCGCTGCGCACCGCGCAGGATCTGGCCTGGCTTTTGACCCGCGAAACCGTGGTCACCAAGAAGCTTTCCCGCGCCGCCGTCGAGACGCTTGCGATCATCGCTTATCACCAGCCGGTGACGCGCGCCGAGATCGAGGAAATTCGCGGCGTGACCACTTCGAAAGGCACGCTGGATGTGCTCCTCGAAACCGGCTGGGTTCGTCTGCGCGGGCGGCGTAAGGCGCCCGGCCGGCCGGTCACGTACGGGACCACCGAGGCGTTCATGTCGCATTTCGGCCTCGATGCGCTCGCCGACCTTCCCGGCCTGGACGAGCTCAAGGGGGCAGGCCTCATCGACAACGCGGTGCCAGCCGGATTCACCATACCGATGCCTTCCGACGATCCGGCACTGCGAGACGACGAAGATCCGCTCGAGCCCGAAGACCTCGATCTCGGGCTTGCGCCGCCGCCCGAACGCAGCGAAGGCTAGCCTTAGCCGTCGATTTTGCTGTACCGGTTGTCCGCGGCTATGCGGCAGATACCGTTGTGCTTGTTTTTGCCGCTCCCTGCGCCTAGTTTCTAACGAAAATCGGTACCTTAGCGCGGGCGCGGGCACGACTGCGTACGGAGGCTTTCATGGGCTCGTTGAGCATTTGGCATTGGATGATCGTTCTCGTCGTCGGACTTCTCCTATTCGGCGGGCGCGGCAAGATTTCCGATCTGATGGGCGATGTCGCCAAAGGCATCAAGTCCTTCAAGAAAGGCATGTCGGAAGAGGAAGCCGATGCCGGCGCGAAATCCGAGGCTCCGGTCAAGTCGATCGATCATCAGCCGGCCGATGCGGCCAAACCGCGGGCTGAGGCCGGGAGCAAGGTCGGCGGCACGCTGTCCTGACCGTTCCTCGCGGGCTGATCCCGCTGGGCGCCTTTGACCGGCGGTAGACGCGCGGAATGAGCGGCCCGGCCGGCCGTGGAGCTTCCATGTTCGACATATCCTGGACCGAGTTCCTGCTTATCGGCGTCGTGGCGCTGATCGTGATCGGGCCGAAGGAATTGCCCACGGTCATGCGCACGATGGGGCAGTGGACACGCAAGGTGCGCAGCATGGCCGCCGATTTCCAAGGCCAGTTCCAGGAGGCGATGCGCGAGGCGGAAATGGCCGACCTCAAGAAGCAGGTCGACGACATCGCGCAGGAAGTTAAGAGCTACGATCCGCTCAAGGATGTGCGCACCGATATCGAAGCTACCGGGAAGCACATCCAGACTTCGCTGGAGGAGCGCCCGGCGCTCACGACCGCCGCCACGGAGCCCGCGCCAGGGGAAGGGCCGCCGGCCGCTGCAATCGGTCCGCCCGAGGTCATCGCCCCCGGCACCGGCCAGGTCGCCCCGGAAGCGGTTGAAAAGACCGAGCCGGAACTTTCCGCCGCTGCCGCCGGCATCGACGCCGCTGAGAAGGATGTGGCGGCCGCGGCCGCCACTCCGGCCGCGCCGCAAGCTGCGGCAACCGCCGCCGCATCGGACGGCACAGGGCCCAGCGCATGACCACGCGCGAAGAAGAAGAAGAAAAGGCGATCGAGGCGACCAAGGCGCCGTTGATGGAGCACCTGATCGAGCTGCGCGGGCGGCTGATCAAGGCGCTCGCCGCCTTCGCCGTCGCCGCGGTGCTGTGCTTCTTCTTCGCCAAGCACATCTACAATGTGCTGACCTGGCCTTACGTATGGGTGGCCGGGCCGGAGAATTCCAGGTTCATCTATACCGGCCTCCTCGAATACTTCATCGTCCAGCTCAAGCTCGCGATGTTCGGGGCGGCGTTCATTTCCTTCCCGGTGATCGCCAGCCAGATCTACATGTTCGTGGCGCCCGGGCTTTACCGCAACGAGCGCCAGGCGTTCCTGCCCTACCTGATCGCCACGCCGATCTTCTTCCTGATGGGGTCATTGGTCGTCTATTTCGTGCTCTGGCCGATGCTGGCGCGGTTTTCGTTGAGCATGCAGCAGATGGGCGGACCTGGCCAGGCGACCATCGAGCTCTTGCCCAAGGTCGAAGACTATCTGTCGCTGATGATGAAGCTCGTTCTCGCCTTCGGCATTGCCTTCCAGCTTCCGGTCATCCTCACCTTGCTTGGCCGCGTCGGCCTCATTACCTCCGACCAGCTCAAATCGAAGCGCCGCTATTTCATCGTCATTGCCTTCGTCATTGCGGCGGTGCTCACCCCGCCGGACGTGCTCAGCCAGATGTCGCTCGCCTTGCCGCTGGTCGCCCTCTACGAGGGCTCGGTCTTGTCGGTGCGTTGGGTCGAGCGGCGGAAAGCGGCCGAGCGCGCGGCCGCCGCCGCCGCCGCGGCGGCCAAGCCTGCGGAATAAGACTTCCCTGACGCGTGATTGCCGGTTTGGGCGTGCTAAGAAGTCCAGCCGATTCTTTCGAGCACTGGCATGCACGACATCCGCTTCATCCGCGACAACCCGGAAGCCTTCGACCGGGCGCTCGAGCGGCGCGGGCTGCCGGGCGAAGCGCGGCGGCTGATCGCGCTCGACGAGAAGCGGCGCGAGAAAATTCTCGCGCTTGAAACCGCGCAGGCGCGACGGAACGCGGCCTCGAAGGAAATCGGCGAAGCAAAGAAGAAAAAGGACGAGGCGAGGGCAGGGGCGCTGCTGACTGAAGTCGCCGCCCTCAAGGAGTCGATTCCGGCGTTAGAGGCGGAAGAGAAAAAAGCCTCGGGCGAACTGGACGACGCGCTTGCCGAAATTCCCAATCTGCCGGCTGACGACGTGCCCGACGGCAAGGCCGCCAGCGACAACGTCGAGCGGCACCATTTCGGCGCCAAGCGCGATTATGCCTTTGCGCCGAAGCAGCATTTCGAGCTCGGCGAAGCGCTTGGGCAGATGGATTTCGAGACCGCGTCTAAACTCTCCGGCGCGCGCTTCGTCATTCTGAAAAAGGGACTGGCGCGGCTCGAACGGGCGCTTGGCCAATTCATGCTCGATGTGCACACCAGCGCGCCGCACGATTACACCGAGGTCGCGCCGCCGCTGTTGGTGCGCGATGACGTCATGTTCGGCACCGCGCAATTACCGAAGTTTGCTGACGACCAATTTTGGGCCGTCGGAGGGCTGGAGTTTTTGGACTATAACGAAGGAGATTTAGCTGCGCTTGGCGTGTTGGAGAAAATACCGGCCGTTGCAGGTGCCAATTATGTCGTTGGCGCGTGGATGACGAGGCGCCTCGGACTGATTCCCACCGCCGAAGTCCCACTCACCAATCTCGTGCGCGAATCGATCCTCGACGAGGCGCAACTGCCGCTACGCTACACCGCCTGCACGCCGTGCTTCCGCGCCGAAGCCGGCGCCGCCGGCAAGGACACCCGCGGCATGATCCGCCAGCATCAGTTCACCAAGGTCGAACTCGTCTCCATCACGACGCCCGAGCAAGCGAAGGACGAGCACGAGCGCATGCTGTCCTGCGCCGAGGAGGTTCTCCGCCGGCTCGACCTGCACTATCGTGTCGTGACCTTGTGCGCCGGCGATATGGGGTTCGCTGCGCAAAAGACCTGCGACATCGAAGTCTGGCTGCCGGGGCAAAACGCCTACCGCGAGATTTCGTCCTGTTCCAACTGCGGCGAGTTCCAGGCGCGGCGCATGAACGCGCGCTATCGCACCAGGGAGGGCCGGCAGGTGCGCCACGTGCACACGCTCAACGGCTCCGGCATCGCGGTCGGCCGTGCGCTCATTGCCGTGATGGAGACTTATCAGCAGGAGGACGGCTCGATCGCGGTGCCGGCGGCGCTCGCCTCCTATATGGGCGGCGTGAAATCGATCGGGCGCTAGGCCGACCATTTGCTGAAGTCGCCGGCTCCAGGCGGCGGGCTCGCTTTCGATTCGGCCGCCGGTTTTGTGCTTGCCGCGATGCCGCGCCAGCGCGCCACCACCGCGGCGATCAGTTCCTTGCCGATCCGATCGACGTCGAGGGCGCCGCCCCAGACCACCTGGCTCTTCGGGATGCTGTCGGGCGGCAGTTCTTCGAAGCGCAGGCGCATGACCGTGGGCACCGCGGCGCCGATCGCCAGGGCCTCGCGGGTGCCCAACGAAGGCAGGAACGAAAGCAGCCGGCTTGCCGCCTCGGATACCGCGGAGCCGACGATGGCCTGGTCGTCCTTGTGCCCGAGCCGCATGGCGAACACGGTGCTGCATTGCGAGATCAGGGTCGCATCGAGCTGGTGCGGCCGCTGGGTGATGAGGCCGAGGAAGACGCCGTGCTTGCGGCCCTCCTTGGCGATGCGCGACAGCCCGTCCCGCGCCGGAGCGAAGCCGGCGGTGCGGTCGGCATTGGCGTAGTTGTGCGCTTCCTCGCACACGATCAGCAGCGGACTTAAGGCATCGCTCCAGACGCCGAACTCGAAGGCAAGACGGAACAGGACGGAAACGATGACTTCCATCGTCTCGGCGGGGAAGCCGGCAAGCTGTACGACCGCCATCGGCCGCTTTTGGTCGTTCAGACGCAGGAGCTGGCACAGGAACTCGACCATCACGTCGCCCGCCGTGCCGGCATCGTCGAATATGAAGGCGTAGCGGGGGTTGGTGCGCGCCAGATTGATGCGCATCAGGAGCCGCTGGTACTGGACCGCGAGGTCGCCGTTCTCGAGCTTGCCCATCCGGCTCTCGGCCGCCGCGATGACATCCTCAAGGCGGTAGGGGACCGGCGTGTCGACAGTGAACCGCCCGCCTTCCGCCTGGGTTGGCCGATAGCTCGCGCGCGCCGCCGTATGGCTGCGGGCATATTCGGTCTTCGCCAGCGGAATCAGTTCTGCGAGCAGGCTCACCTCACGATTGGTGTGCGTGCGCGAACCGAAAACGATTTGCACAATCTCGTCGAAATTGAACAGCCAGAACGGCAATTTCAGATTGCCGGGCCCGAGGACCTGCGCCCGGTCGCCGAAGCAATGGCCGTATTCGTTGTGCGCATCGATGAGGAGGATGCGCAGATCGGTGAACGCCCCCATGATCTTGCGCAGGATCAGGGCGACGGCCGAGGACTTGCCGGCCCCGGTACTGCCGACGACGGCGAAGTGCTTCTGCACGAGTTCGGCGGCGTTGATGTGGGCGGCGATAGTATCGTTCTGCTGCAGCCGGCCGACGGCGATCGCATCGGGGTTGCCGGTGTCGAAGACGATCTGCAGCCCGGTCTGGTCCACGGTGAGCACGGCGTCGCCGAGCCGCGGATAGGTTCTCATGCCGGGCTGGAAGCGCGCCTCGCCGGCCGCAGCCCCGATGATCTCGCCAAGAAGATCGACGCGCCCGATGGCTCGGCCGCCGCCATCCAACGAAATCTCGCACAACGCGCCGATGGCCAACGATTTCTCGGTCGCGATCCCGAGCAGCGAGCCGACGGTGACCGCATTGTCGGGCGCGCCAGGCGATGATCGATTGGTTGCGAGTTGCACTGCCGCCTGCGCGCCGGTAACGCCGATGACCCGGCCGAGCAGCCCGGGCTCGTCGGTGAAGCCGCTGGGACTCCGGGCGTTGCCGGGAACCAGATTAACGCGATCGTCGATGTCCATCATGGCTGCCTCCGGGCGCCGTTTTGGCTCCGCAGGCCTAAAGATTGCGATAAAAAGCGCGGCGGCGGCGACCGCGCCGCTCGCGTGAGCCCGGCGGCGGCCGACCGCAGGGTTAATTTTGTCGCGCCTGGCGAGCCGCCGCCTCCTGCCGGTCGTCATCTGCCGTGCGCCCTTGCACGGCGGGCATTGTTCCTCTTTAACTCGCAAAGAGGCTTCTCTTGCGCATCCTGGTCACCAACGACGACGGCATCCATGCGGAGGGCCTCGATGTCTGCGAGCAGATCGCTCGCAAACTCTCCGACGATGTCTGGGTGATCGCACCGGAATACGACCAATCGGGCGTGGCCCATTCGCTGTCCCTCAACGATCCGTTGCGGTTGCGCCAGGTGGCCGAGCACCGTTTCGCGGTGCGCGGCACGCCGACCGATTGCGTCATCATGGGCGCGCGCCACCTGCTCGACGGCAAAGGCCCCGATCTGGTCCTCTCCGGCGTCAATCGCGGCCGCAATGCCGGCGAGGACGTGATCTATTCGGGCACCGTCGCCGGCGCCGTAGAGGGCACGGTGATCGGCGTCCCCTCGCTGGCGCTGTCGCAAGCCTATGCGTCGCGCAGCGGCCGCGAGCCTTACTGGGAAACCAGCCTGCGTTACGCGCCCGACATCATCCGGCGCGTGGTTGCCGAAGGCATTCCGCGCGACGTGCTGATCAACGTCAATTTTCCCGACTGCCGGCCGGATGAGGTCAAGCGGATTGCGGTCACCGCGCAAGGCCGCCGGGGCGGCCAGGAGCGCTTGCAGATCGATGAACGCAAGGACGGCCGCGGCAATCCCTATTACTGGATCACCTATGTGCGGCAGGGCTTCGTGCCGGCGCCGGTGGGCACCGATCTCGCCGCCCTCGACGAGCGCTGCATCGCGGTCACGCCGTTGCGGCTTGACATGACCGACGAGCCCTACCTGACGCGGCTCGCGCAGCTGTTCGGCGAAAGCTAGAGCGGGATGACTTTTCGTCGAATCGGCGGGCCGCTCTAGCTTATTGGTGAAGCATGATCTTTTCCGAAAACCGGCGTCCACTTTTCGGGATCATGCTTTAGTCGGCGCTTGTCGGCGCGGCAGCCTCGATCGCCCGGGCGAGCGCATCGGCCTGGAACGGCTTCTGCAATGTCGGCGTCTCGCGGTACGGCTCCGGCACGCCGCGCCGGCCATAGCCGGTGGCGAACACGAACGGCAAGCCGCGTTTGACCAGGATCTCGACGACCGGCGAGATCGGCTGGCCGTTGAGATTGACATCGAGGATGGCGACGTCGAATTCACTTTGCTCCGCCAGCGTCAACGCGTCCTCGATGCGGCCCGCCTCCCCGGCGAGCGTGTGACCGAGGTCGGCCAGCATGTCCTGGAGCAGCATGCGGATCATCAGTTCGTCTTCGACCACGAGGACGCGCTTGCCGGCGCCAGGATTAGCTTCCGACGTCATTCGAACCCCCTAGCAATTTCAGAGTGGGCGCGCTGCTTTTCACCGAGATCACTGCGCACGATCGCAAGACGCGACCGTAAGCCCAATCGCAGGTTAATGCTGCAGCGGTGCGTCGGTTCCGCAGACCGGTCGGCGGCGTGGCGGTGCAAGCTGCGGCTGTATAATGGTAAACAGCACAACAGCGCGCGGCAGCCGAGGTCATCGTGGCCACGATCAAATCGTCCGACGAGGAACGGATGGAGTTTCAGCTCGCGCTGCGACGGCGAGGCATCAGCGACCGAGCGGTGCTGCGCGCCATGGACGAAGTGCCGCGCGAGCATTTTGTGGCGGCCGAGTTCTTCGATAGCGCCTATTCCGACCAGGCGCTGCCGATCGCCTGCGGTCAGACGATCAGTCAGCCCTATGTGGTCGCCTACATGACCGAGCAACTCGAAGTCGAGCCGCGGCATCGGGTGCTCGAAGTGGGCACCGGTTCCGGCTATCAGACCGCCATCCTGTCGCGCTTGGCGCGCGAGGTCATCAGCATCGAGCGCTATCGCACGCTTGCCGAGAGCGCCCGCGACCGCCTCAGGACGCTCGGATATTCCAACGTCACCGTTCTTACCGGCGACGGTTTTGCCGGCGCGCCGGAATTTGCGCCGTTCGACCGGATCATGGTCACGGCCGCCGCCGAAGAGGTGCCCGATGCGCTCGTCGGGCAGCTCGGCGACGGCGGCAAAATGATCCTGCCCTTGGGCCCGCGCGACAACACTCAGCGCATCGTCAAGCTCGTCAAGACCGCGAGCGGACTGACGCGCCAAAATCTGATTGCGGTGCGGTTCGTGCCGCTGTTGCGCGGCCAAGCACGAGAATTGTAACCATTTTAGCACATTTCCGGCATTATTAGACTGCCGTTGCGGCACTTAAACGCCTGTTTACCGCAGCGATGTTTATTCGCTCCGGGTAATGTTGCGTGCGAGCGAGTAATCATGGGCGCACCGCGTGGTTTGGCCGTCGGGCCGCAATTCGTTATCGTTTCATTAATCGCGTTGGGCGTCACCGGTTGCAGCAGCGATTCCGGCCGTTTCTCCGATCCTTTCACCTCTGACACCTTTGCGACCGGTGAAACGACGGGTTCGATTCCGCAGCGAACGAGCCGCATCGACAGCCGGCCCCTGCCGCACATTGCCGGCAATTCCGGCGAAGGGACATCCGGCGGCGGCCGCGGCATGGCCTCCTACCAGCCGCCGAACGGCGAAATCACCGGCTCGGTGCCGCCCGTCCCGCCGCCGCCGAAATGGACGTGGGCAGGCGGCACGCCGGTTGTGCTGGCGCCGGGCGAGACCTTGGAAACGCTGGCGCGGCGTCACGGTGTTCCCGTCGCCGCCCTCATGGAAACCAACGGCATCACCAATCCCGCGCAGGTCCATGCCGGACAGCATCTGGTGATTCCGCGCTATCACGGCGCCGGCATGTCGGCGCCGCAAACCCGCATCGCCTCGACCGTACCGGCGATGCCGGCGGCGCCCGGCGGCGCGCCGCGCAGCGCGCTTTCGCGTAGCGCCGGCGTCCACGTCGTGGCGCCCGGGGAGACGCTCCACAGCATCGCTCGCCGTTACCGCAAGTCGGTGCTGGCGCTCGCGAAGGCCAACAACATTGCGCCGGAAAGCATGCTCAAGGTCGGCGAGCGCCTCATTATTCCCGATGCGCGTCCGGCGACGACTGCCGCCGTTGCGGCGCCGAGTGCGCGCGGGCCCGCAGTGCCGCCTCAGGGTCCGAACCTCGCGACGGCGGATTCACCTCACGCGGCTCGCATCGTGACGCCCGCTGCGCCGACCGGCGTGGAAAGCAAAGTCAAGGCGGCGGAGCCGGCCGGCGCACTGCCCTCGTTCCGCTGGCCCGCGCGCGGCCGCATCATCGCCGGCTTCGGACCGCAGCCGAATGGGTTGCAGAATGACGGCATCAACGTCGCCTTGCCCGAGGGCACGCCGATCAAGGCGGCGGACGACGGGGTCGTCGCCTACGCCGGCAACGAACTCAAGGGCTATGGCAACCTGGTCTTGGTGCGCCACCGCAACGGATACGTCACCGCCTATGCCCATGCCAGCGAGGTCCTGGTCAAGCGCGGCGACACCGTCAAACGCGGACAGGTGATCGCCAAGTCGGGTCAGACCGGAAGCGTCACGTCTCCGCAGCTGCACTTTGAGATCCGCAAGGGCTCTACGCCGGTCAATCCGGCGCAGTATTTGAATGGCGCGTGACGCGGCCGCAGATTTCGTCAGGCCGATGACGGAAGGCCGTTCCGCCTCCTGAACACGGATAGTCCTCGTCAGTCCGTCATCCGCACGCCCAAGCGGCCCGCCAGGTCCTGGACGTATTGCCAGGCCACCCGGCCGGAACGCGCGCCGCGTGTCGTGGCCCATTCGAGCGCTTCCCGCCGCAGCTCGACGCCGTCGCTCGGGATGCGATAGCGGGACACGTAGGCTTCCACCATGGCGAGATATTCGTCCTGGCTGCAGCGGTGAAAGCCGAGCCAAAGCCCGAACCGGTCGGACAGCGAGACTTTTTCCTCGATTGCCTCGCCCGGAATGATTGCGGTCGCGCGTTCGTTCTCGACCATGTCCCGCGCCATCAGATGGCGGCGGTTCGACGTGGCATAGAAAATGACATTCTCGGGCCGGCCTTCGATGCCGCCTTCGAGCATGGTCTTGAGCGCCTTGTACGAGGTGTCTTCGGCTTCGAATGAGAGATCGTCGCAGAACACGATGAAACGCTGCCGCGCGCGGCGCAACAGGCCCATCAGGTCCGGCAGCGATTCGATATCCTCGCGGTGAATCTCGACAAGCTTGAGCTCGGCGCGGCGATGCGCGGCGCCGACGGCGGCGTGTGCGGCCTTCACCAATGACGACTTTCCCATGCCGCGGGCTCCCCACAGCAACGCGTTGTTGGCGGGCAGCCCCCGGGCAAAGCGCTCGGTGTTTTCAACGAGCAGATCACGCACCCGATCGATGCCTTTGAGCAGCGCCATGTCGACCCGGTTGACCCGGTGCACCGGGGCAAGCTTTCGCCCCTCGGGATGCCAGACGAAAGCGTCGGCGGCGGCAAAGTCGGTGCCGGCCGGCGGCGGCGGCGCCAGCCGTTCAAGCGCGTCGGCAATCCGATGCAGCATATCGCCGGCGCCATCGTGGGCCGGGTGCGCCTTTGACGCACCGGCGGCGTTCTTGGCTTTCGCCTTGTTTGGCAGGCGGGGCGGAGGCTTGGCCATGCGTCTTCCGTTTGCGCCCATCCCATTACCGGGGCTGCGGAACCCCCGCAAGCGCGCGGCGGCGCCCCCTGCAAACGTTGCAATTAGGCAAACGCCAGCTATAGTCCGCGCCGATTTCCCGCGCAAAATCGGCCCTTCGTCGCACGGCCGGCGCGTCCCAAGCGGACCGGAGGAGCAATGCTGATCACGCCTGCATTCGCGCAAGGCTTGCCATTTGGTCTCGGCGGTGACAGCGGCGGCATGATCACCTCGCTGCTGCCGCTGATTTTGATTGTCGTGATCATGTACTTCCTTGTGCTGCGCCCCCAGCAGCAGCGGGTGAAGCAGCACCAGACGATGGTCAAGGCGCTGCGCCGCGGCGATACCGTGGTGACCAATGGCGGGCTGGTCGGCAAGGTGACAAAGGTGGTCGACGACGATCAGATCGAGGTCGAGATCGCCGACGGCGTGCGGGTGCGGCAGATGCGCTCGATGGTGTCGGAGGTGCGGGCCAAGGGCGAGCCGGTGAAGGAAGACAGCGCAAGCTGACCGCGACCTTTCCGTTCCCGACCGCCGGGCTGACAACGGAAGCAAGACGCACGGCGCATCGCAACGAGGACTGTCGTCTCGATGTTGTTTTTCACGCGGTGGAAGGCGGCGGGTATCCTGCTCACGGCTCTGGTCGTGTGCCTGTTTGCGCTGCCCAATTTCTTCTCCGAGCACACGCTGCGTTACTGGCCCTCCTGGGCGCAACGCCACATCGTGCTCGGGCTCGACCTGCAGGGCGGCTCCAGCCTTCTCCTGGAGGTCGATACCAATGCCGTGCGTAAGGAGAAGCTGCAAGGCATTGCCGACGACGTGTTGCGGATTCTGCGCCAGGCGCGCGTCCCGTTCACGGGACGTGCCATCCGCGGCAACAGCGTCGAGGTCCGCATCACGCGCGAAACCGATGTCGACAATGCGCTTGGCAAGCTGCGCGACCTGTCCCAGCCGGTTGGCGGCATCCTCGGCTCTACCGGGCAGCGCAGCATCGACGTAACCGAGAGCGGCGGGCTGATTACGCTGACGCCGTCGGATGCGGGGCTGGCCGAGCGCATCCGGCAGGCGGTCGATCAGTCGATCCAGATCATCGAACGGCGCGTCAACGAACTCGGACTGGTCGAACCGACCATTCAGCGCGAAGGCGCCGACCGCATTCTGGTCCAGGTGCCCGGCCTGGAGGATCCGTCGCGGCTGAAGCAGATACTAGGCAAGACTGCCAAGCTCGATTTCCGCATGGTCGACCTGTCGATGACTTCGGAACAGGCGATCGCGACCCGGCCGCCGTCCGACGCGGAAATTCTGGACGGCGAGGGCGGCCAGAAATATCTCATCGAGAAGCGCGTCCTCGTCTCGGGCGGCGATCTGGTCGATGCCCAGCCCGGCTTCGATCAGCGGTCGAACGAGCCGGTGGTGAATTTCCGCTTCAACTCCGTCGGAGCGCGGAAGTTTGCCGAGGCGACGCAACAGAATGTCGGCAAGCCGTTCGCCATCGTGCTCGACAACAAGGTGATTTCGGCCCCGGTCATCCGCGAGCCGATCCTCGGCGGCTCCGGGCAGATTTCCGGCAATTTCACCGTGCAGCAGGCCAATGATCTGGCGATCCTGCTGCGTGCCGGCGCGCTGCCGGCGCCGCTGACCGTCGTCGAGGAACGCACCGTCGGTCCCGGTCTCGGCCAGGATTCGATCAATGCCGGCGAGCATGCCGCCTATGTGGGAGCGGGGCTCGTCGTTTTCTTCATGCTGGTGACCTACGGCCTGTTCGGGCTGTTCGCCAACATCGCAGTCGCCGTCAACGTCGCCATGATCTTTGGCGTCCTGTCGATGCTCAGCGCGACACTGACGCTGCCCGGCATCGCCGGCATCGTGCTCACGGTCGGCATCGCGGTGGACTCCAACGTGCTTATTTACGAGCGTATCCGCGAGGAGGTTCGCGCCGGCCGCACCGCCATCAATGCCATTGATGCCGGTTTCTCGCGCGCGCTCGCGACCATTCTCGATTCCAACATCACCACCTTCATCGCCGCCGCGGTGCTGTTCTACATCGGCACCGGTCCGGTGCGCGGCTTCGCCGTCACGCTCGGTATCGGCATTCTCACCAGCCTGTTCACCGCCTTTACCCTGACGCGGCTGATCATGGCCTATTGGGTGCGGATGTGGCGCCCGCGCACCGTGCCGATCTGAGCAGAAAGAAAATTCTCTTGCGCCTACTTCGCATCGTTCCCGATGACACCCGCTTCGATTTCATGCGCTTCCGGCGCATCAGTTTTCCCATTTCGGCGCTGCTGTCGATCGCCGCGATCCTTCTGTATTTCCTGCACGGACTGAATTTCGGCATCGACTTCGTCGGCGGCACGCTGATGGAGGTCCAGACCAAGGCCGGGCCGGCCGATCTGGCGAAGATGCGCGGCACCATCAGTTCGCTGCACCTCGGCGATTTTCAGCTGCAGCAATTCGGCGCGCCGAACGACGTGCTGATCCGCATCTCCGAGCAGCCGGGTGGCGACGCGGCGCAGCAGCAGGCGGTGCAGAAAGTGCGCGAAGCCCTCGGCAACGAAGTCGAATACCGGCGGGTCGAAGTGGTGGGACCGAGCGTCTCGACCGAGCTGCTGTCCTACGGAACCATCGGTCTCGTGCTCGCGATCGGCGCCATCCTGGTCTACCTCTGGTTCCGCTTCGAATGGCAGTTTGCGCTCGGCGCCATGATCGCGAACGTGCACGATCTGGTGCTCACAGTCGGCTTCATGTCGCTGACGCGGATCGATTTCGACCTTACAAGCATCGCGGCGCTGCTCACCATCCTCGGCTATTCGCTCAACGACACGGTCGTGATCTACGACCGCATTCGCGAGATGTTGCGCCGTTATAAGCGCATGTCGATGCCCGATCTGCTCAACGCCTCGATCAATGCGACCCTGTCGCGCTCGATCGTCACCCATCTGACCGTGTCGCTGTCGCTGCTCGCGCTGCTGCTGTTCGGCGGCCAGGCGATCCGCAGCTTCACCGCGACGATGATGTTCGGCGTCGTGCTGGTAGGCACCTATACGTCGGTGTTCATTGCCTCGCCGATCCTGATCTATCTCGGGGTCGGCCGCACCCGCCAAGGCGAACCGGAGGACACCGAGGCGGCGGCCCCGGTTGCCCCGCCGACGGCGCCCTCGGCCACGCCGCCGAAGCCGTCGCCGCCGCGCCAGCGCGCCCGGGCGCGCCGTTAGTGCAGGCTCCTCATCTGCCGCATCAGGCGCCGATCGACGCGCATGGCAGCGGCGGCTTTCGCTTCGCCGGAATGTCGCATCGCGGATCGCTGCTGTGTCTGCCCGACGGCATTTGGGCGTGGCCGGTCGCGGCGCCGGCCATGCTGACCGATGAAGCGCTGGCAGCTGTTTTTGCCCGCGCCGACGACCTCGATTTTTTCGTTCTCGGCGCCGGCACGGCGCCGTGGATGGCGCCGGCCGAGTTGCGGGCACGGTTCCGCGACGCGGGGATTGCTCTCGACACCATGACAACCGGTGCTGCGGTACGCACCTACAACGTCATGCTGATGGAACACCGCCGCGTCGGCGCCGGCCTGATCGCCGTTGATTGAATGCTGCTAAGCTTGCCGGCATGCAGGAGGCATTCGCGTATTGTGCCGAGCTTGTCCGGGCGGCCGATTGGGACCGTTTCATCGCCTCGCTGTTCGCGCCGGCGGCGCGGCGCGGCGCGCTGCATGCGCTTTACGCGTTCAACGTGGAGGTCAGCCGCGTGCGCGACGCGGCGCACGCGGCGCTGCCCGGCGAGGTCCGCCTGCAATGGTGGCGCGATGTCATCGAAGGCGAGCGTGCCGAGGAGGCCCGCGCCAATCCGGTTGCCGCAGCGCTGCTCGCCAGCATCGAGCGCTATCGCCTTTCGACCGCTACGCTTGTCGACCTCCTCGAAGCCCGTCGTTTCGACCTGTACGACGATCCGATGGCGACGCTTGCCGATCTTGAAACCTATGGGCGCAGGACCTCGTCGCCGCTGTTCGCCCTGGCGGCGCAGATTCTCGCCGACGAGACGGCCGAGCCGGTTTCCCGGCCGGCGGGCGTGGCCTATGCCTTCGCTGGCTTGTTGCGCGCCTTGCCGCAGCAGGTTGCGCGGCGGCAGCTTTACGTGCCCATGGATGTGCTGGAACGGCACCAGGTCCGGACGCACGATGTGTTTGCCGGCCGCTCTCCGCCCGGCCTGAAGGCTGCCTTAGCCGAGCTGCGCGATGTCGGGCGCGGTCAATTGCAGCAGGCGAGTGAACGTGCGGCAGAGCTGCCGCCGCAAGCGGTACCGGCGTTCCTTCCGCTTGCGACCGTGCGCGCCGCGCTCGCCCGCCTCGATCGCAGCGATCCTTTCGCGCCCGCCGCAGTCCCACAATGGCGGCGGCAGTGGCTGATCTGGCGCGCGGCGCGCAATCCGGCGCGGCTTGCGGGCTGAAGTGATTGCGGGTGAGGTATCAGAACGCAAAGCGGTCGAGCAGATTGCGCCGGCCTGAGACGATGCGGCCGACCAGGGCACGTTCAGCTTCGGTCTTGACCAACGCGCCGATGAGGTCGAGCTGGTTCAGCGCGACGAGTTCGAGAATCTCGCTGCGCACCTCGCCCGCCGTGTTGCGCGGCAGGGCATCGACGACCTGGAGGTGCTCAGGCGCGCTGCCGCCGAGGAAGTCGCGCAGTTCGCGGTCGCCGGCTTGGCCTTCGACGAAGGCATAAAGGCCGGTGCCGGCACGCCGGTCCGGAAAAGCGACGATCGCCACATCGCGCACCATGGGATGGGTCTTGAGCCGCGCGGCGATGGCCGGTGCCTCGCGGACAAGGCGCATGCCGCGCCCTTCGCGATCGGTCACGCCGATGCCTCGCGTAACGGCGTAATAGATCTTCTTGCCGGTTGCCATCCAGATGCGGGTGACAAGGGTCTTGCGGGCAAGCACGCGGCGTTCGCCGGCGGTGAGCGCGGCGGGAGCGTATCGGCGCTTGTGCTTGAGCAGATGCCGCAAGTCCTCGTAGCGCGCCAGGCGGAACAAGAAACCGCGCCGGCGAAACGACGAGGCGAGTTGAAAGTCGGTGACAAAGGCGCGGCCGGCGGCGTAGAGCCAGTTCTGTTCCTTGGCGAGATCGTTATGGGTGATGCCGGCGCGATGCAGCGTCCGCAGCGCCGCTTTGGCCGAGCGGAAGTAGGCGGCGTCGCCGTGG
>Ga0335085_10002837_pt1 | contig 31464 bp, 22 predicted proteins | sample Lox_Sample_45_FD_206712 | JGI IMG/M metagenome (GOLD analysis project Ga0335085, IMG submission 206712) | Soil microbial communities from Loxahatchee National Wildlife Refuge, Florida, United States - Lox_Sample_4.5 | ecosystem: Environmental > Terrestrial > Soil > Wetlands | place: USA... | reverse complement strand
TGTTGCCACAGGTTCCATCGTCCAGCGCACCCATATCTACAGCTACGCGGGGCGCGAGCGCACCAGCGATTTCCGCGATCGCTTCGCGGGCTCGCTTCATGCAGGAATCGGTACCTGGCGTTTCACGCAACTGCGCATGGGCCTGTGGGGAGGCTTCGACTCCTACAGCAGCTCCACAACCGTCGACCGCGTCAAAGCAAGGAGCGGCGCATTTATCTCCCCTGAAGTTTCATGGCTTGTCGATACGCAGGATTCAGGCGGTTTGCCCAGCCGCGGCATTCTCATCGAAGGCAGTTCCGGATACAGCTTTCGCGACGTCAACTATCCCTGGTTCCAGCAACATTTCAGCGTGTTCCAGCCGCTGGGGAAGAAGTTCTCGCTCTTTGCCATGGGCAAGCAGGCCACCAGCTTTGGCCGCAAGCTCGATTACTTTCAGCAGTACACCGCCGGCGGCGCGGGGCAGCTCAACGCCTACCGCTACCAGGAGTTTCATGCAAACACCCTCGTAAACACAGGCGCCGGCGCCGCATTCCGTTTGCCCGGCATCGCCAGCCTCTCCATGTATCCGGGATTCGCCGCCTGGCACGAAGTCGGCCGTTTCGACATGGGCGCGCAGCACTGGCAAACCCACCAGAGCTCCTCTGCCGGCGTCTTTCTTCCCACTCCCATCGGTGCTCTCGGCCTTACGCTGAGTTTCGACGAAAACGGCAGGGCGCGCTGGCGTCTGATGCTCGGCGGCCAATAACCTCTGCACGGTTGCCCCATCCTTTCGCGTCATCTTGCGAAAGCGTGAGACGGACCGATTCCACTTTTCCCGCCCCATCTTGTTCCTAGAGGAGGGCAGAAACTTGAGTGACAGACCACCTCCGCCTGCCCTACAATAGCGCCGTCCCTGGATTACATTTCTGTCCCACGAAGGATAAAGTCTTCCCCGCGGCAAGCTCGTTTCACCCTCACCCCGCATTGAAAAAACACATTTGCAGTTCCACAGGAGGAGCTTGTGTACAAGTTCAGTTTGTTGTCTGGCGTTTGCGTAATCGCCATCGCCCTTCACGCGGCAAATGCGCAGCAACTCAGTGTGAATTCGGCCACTGCAAAGTCCGTCGAGCTTACCTGGACCGGAGCAGCCGGAACCGCAGCCATCGAGCGGTCCTCCGGCAAAACCTTCCAAAAAATCGGCCCCGCCGCAGGCAGCTCCTACACCGATACAACCATCGACCCCTTCGGCACTTACAAATACCGCATCAATACCGCAGGCAAGTTTTCCAACGAGGTCACCGTCGGTCCTCCGCCCATGGGAGTTTCCAGTGCTGCCCCCGCTCCGAAAGGCAGCGACCCCGCAAAATACGGCCCGGCGACAGCCACCAATCTCGATGTCAACGGCGATCCCCTCATTGCGTTTGAATGGGTCGATTCCAATGGCGATGGCGATCAGGCCGACACCGAGATTCGCTTCGTCGCCTGGGATCGCGCCAGCTATCAATGGAAGCAACCCGTCCGCGTCGTCACCACCGGCCCACTCGCCGATCAGGGCGTGAACCCCATGGCCATCGCTTGCGACCGCAGCAACGGCAATCTCGCCATCTTGACCACTGCCGGTGAAAACCTCGTCTATGCAACTTCCACCGACAATGGCGTCACCTGGAAGACTGCTCCCGTCTCCAACAGCAACGGCACGCCGCGCGCCGTTTCCATGATCGTTGCATCCGGCCAGGCCTACGCCGCCGTCAATGCCGAAACAGGTGCAACCTACTACACTGGCTCAGCGGCCGACCCATCATCGTTTAAATCGCAAGCGGTCCCGGCCGGCGCGGGCTGGAAAATACAAAATCAATCGAACATCCCCATGACCGTCGATCAATCCGGCAACATCGCGCTGGCGTTTTATGTGGATCAGCAGGACGCCGACAACCATCGCTACGTTTTCTGGCGGGCCGGCTCTTCTGATCCGACCGTCATCGCTGCCAACGCGCCCGCCGATTCGCCTGACGTCGCCCTCACTTTCGGCGGCAACAAATTCGGCGTGCTCCTCAACGCCACGCTCGACAGCAACGACACCGACCACGGCGTCTGGTATACCCAATCCACCGACGGCAGTTCGTGGTCGAAGCCTGTCAGGCTGCCCATCGACGGCCCACGCTCCACCAACCCGCCGTTAGGCATCGCCATCGCTTCTAAAGGAAACCTCACTGCTGCGTTCGGCTCCAACAGCGGCTCAGCTGGAGCCACCTGCAATTCTCCGGCGGTCTCGCGCTCGACGGATGGCGCGAACTGGACTACGTGCGGCATCGGTCAGGCGGCCGGCGCAGACTTTAACCCGCAGCCGCCGACCATTCACGTCATCGAGGCCCCCAACGACAAGGCCTACGTCGTCTGGCAGGAGCAGAATGACTCCAAATACAACCCCGGCGTCCTCGTCTGGCACGAAAAGTAGGCAGAAGCTGACATTGGGTGCCCCAGGTCCCGATTCTGGGACCTGGGACTCCCCGAAGCGTTTCAGCAGAGCGAATGAAATTGCCCGAAGTCACTTCATGACTACGCGCCAGGAATCTTGAAATCGATGCCGTTGGCCAGGTTGGCCTGCCGCGTCGCTGCCACGTCGATCTCGTCCAGAGGAATCTGCTCGAACTTGTGATGGTCAAGATCGGTGAGCGCCGTCGCCGTCATCATGTAGTTCTGAATCTTTGCCGGAGCGCGCCCGCCTTTGAAGATCACGGTCAGCGCCTGCAGGGATTCGGGCGCCGCAACGGGAGCTGACCCCGCTTGAGGGGACTCGCTCGGCGCGCTACCCGGCGGCATCTCGTCCGCGTACCTTGCCTGTGGCGGTTCAGCCGGCGCTGGATAACTCTGATCGGGATACGCCGCGCTCTGGTCCGGATAGGGCGCAGTAGAATTGTCCGCCGCGCTGCCCTGGCCGTATCCGGAGTCATCGGTGTCGCCCCAATCGTAGAATCCGGGATCGATCACAAACGGATACGGGTATCCCAGCGACGGCAGATAGGTGTACGAGTACCAGTTGTTGAACTCGCGCCTGCGATCCCTGAAGCGGTCGCGATCTCCGTCCCGGCCGCGACCGTGCTCCCAATCGCGCCCACGATTTCCGCCGCGATCATGATTCCAGCTTTGAGAGTTCGGGCTCCGCGATGACCCAGCCACCCCCGGACGATAGAAAGGCCGGCCTGTCACAAAATGATTTCCGCTTTGCGGGACGCGAAGACCCGAAGAACCGGGCGAGACAAATCTGCGGAATCCCGGATTGCCGAATGCGCCATTTCTGAAGGTCGCCGGCCCGCTGGGTCTGAATGTCGCAGGTGCGCCAGGTCTGAATCCGCCCGATCGGAACGGCTGCGCCGGCCGCACGAAGTTTCCCGGCCGCGAGAAACCGGAGCCGCCAGAAAACCCCGCGCGCCCCGCGAATCCGCCGCCGCCGAAAGAGCCGGTATGCCCGCCGCCAAACGACGTTCCGTGCGCGCCGCCAAACGATCCGGCATGCCCGCCACCGTGCTGCGCAAAAACCGGAACAGCAAGCAGAAGCAGAGCGACTACGGCCCGCCAATTCATGGCACCATTCTACCGCCGTTTCAGTTTCGGCGTCTGGCCGCAGATACATCCGGCACGCGCGCTCGAGCGCTCTGGATGAATTGCAGAAAACCCACGTGAAACCCATGTCCCTGGCAGGTAATCTCGAATCTTCGGCTTCCGGCGCCGAATGTCAAAGTCGGGTGGAAGGCCCTTTCCCCATAACGACTTATCCTTCTCGCTCTAACTTTCTGGAAGAGCCGCGCTTTTTGCATCTAACCATATGAGAATAGGAGAATGATGCCAACCCCCGTTAAGCCGTGCGATGGCCGATTCAGCGATGACCTGCAAGAAGTTCTTACTCGAAACAGAGATCGAGTGCAGTGGGCCGTGCATACCTGCCAGCTTTGCGGCGCATCGGTGGGTGCTGTGCAGGTGCACGGCAAATGGGTTCCCGAACAGCATTGGCCCTCGGTGACCTACCCGCCTCGCAGTGCATCCTCAAAGAGATACGATCGTTCGGCGCCTCCCCAGGAAGTTGCGGTTCCGGCCCCGCCGGACTCACATTAAGCTGCGGCCACTCTCTTTACGCGAACGCGCGCGTCCATCTTCGTTGAACGTGGTGATAGCATCGGGGCATGAAAGCCGCACCGTCCGTGCAGAGTTCATTCGCCGCACACCGCGCAATTGCTGTGATCTTCCTTCTGATTTTCGGGCCCTTGCTCCACGCTGCGAGCCGGGAACCCAAAGCGTACGCGATTGCCGAAATCACGGTTACTGATCCCGTGGCCTACAAGGACTACCTGTCGGCTGTAACTCCGATCGTGGCTCATTTCGGCGGCAAGTACATCGTGCGGGCGGGGCAAATTGTTCCCGTCGAAGGCGGCGGGCCGGCAGGGCGGTTCGTGATCATTGAATTCCCCAGCCTCGCCGTAGCGCAAAAGTTCGAGTCCTCGCAGCAATATCGTTCCATCGTTCCGCTGCGAACGAAGGCCACGCGAACACGTTTGTTTCTCGTCGAGGGAGTTCCAGTCCACTAGGCCGCCTGTTTACAATCTGCGAATCGATCTGAGTTTCGAAGCTCACCTGCGCGAAATGCGCGAATTGGGAGGATCCGATGCGGAAGAATCACGTCAGGTTCATTGCGATGTCGCTCGCCCTGCAGATAGTTTTAGCCGGCGCCGCCCTGCAGGTCGTCGCGCAGGCCGGAAAAGCCGCTTACCCGGCGATGGCTCCCCTCGATCAGTACCTGATCTCTGACGAGTCATCGGAGATCGCGCTGGCTCGCAGTGCTGCGCCCGCTTCTATCTCCGATAATGCCGAAGTGATGGTGCTCGGGCGCGACGGGTACAAGGCCGTGGTGAAGGGCACCAACGGCTTTCTCTGCATCGTGGAGCGGTCGTGGGGGCAGGGCACCGATCAGCCGGAGTTCTGGAATCCGAAGATGCGCGCGCCGCATTGTTTTAACGCGCAGGCCGCCCGGAGCTTCGCGCCTATCTATCTGATGAAGACGAGGCTCGTGCTGGCGGGAAAATCGAAGCCTGAAATCGCGCAGGCAATCGCAACGGCGCTCGATAACAAGGAACTGCCCGCGCTGGAGCCCGGCGCGATGGCCTACATGATGTCGAAACAGCAGTACTTGAACGACCAGGGTAAGAGTTGGCATCCGCACGCAATGTTCTTTTCGCCGGGCGACATGACCAAAAGCTGGGCGGCCGATGATCCCAACTCACCTGTCCTGATCGCGAACGACCCGCAGGAACGTGTCACGATCCTGTTCGTTATAGCTGACAAATGGTCCGATGGCACGGCGGCTCCTGCGACTATGCCGTGAATCTCAGCCTGCCCTCTTCAGACAAGCCGCCTTTTCTGCAGCGTGCTGCCTAGGAGCAAGAGACCTGGCGCACTTCCGGCAACGCTGAAATTCCTAATTGGGACCATAGCCGTCCGGTGGCATACATTCTCGTACGCTGTGGTAAGCTTTCCCCGACCGTTTAACTCAGAAGGATTTGGGCCGAAGATCCGCCTCGCCGATCGCTTGTCATCGGCAAAGCAGATGGCCAGCGCGCTGGCATGGATGCCATTCAGACTATCGCTCTCCACAAGCGGTTCCGCCGCGTCCACGCAGTACGCGACGTCAACCTGACCGTGGAAACCGGCGCAGTCTACGCGCTGATGGGGCCGAACGGCGCGGGCAAAACGACTCTGATCAAAATGCTCATGAACCTCATGAGTCCCACACGAGGCAGCATTCATGTCTTTGCGGCCAGCGTGGGTCGCCTCGAAGGCCGGGGCCTGGAGACGATTGGATACGTCTCTGAAAATCAAAAACTGCCTGACTGGATGTCGGTCGGCATGTTTCTCGCCTACTGCCGCGCCTTCTATCCCACTTGGGACAGCACGCTCGAACAGCACCTCGTCCGTCGATTTGAGCTCCCGCTCAAGCGGCGGCTCAAGCATCTTTCCCGTGGAATGCGTATGAAGGCGGCTCTGGCCAGCGCATTGGCTTTTCATCCCAAGCTCATCGTCCTCGACGAACCACTAAGCGGCCTCGATCCACTGGTCCGCGATGAACTTATGGAAAGCCTGAAAGAACGTGCGCAGGAAACAACGGCCTTGCTCTCCTCGCACGACCTGGCGGAAATCGAATCCTTCTCCAGCCACATCGGCTACATGCAAAGCGGGCAACTGCTCCTCTCCGAACCCAAGACAAGCGTTCATGCCCGCTTCCGAAATGTCGTCGCTGTTGTCGATGTACCGCTTGCCGTCCCACCCGTGCTTCCTGCCGAATGGCTGCATTTCTCATCCAGTGGGTCGACTGCGCAATGGGCTGAGACGAATTACGACGCCGATCGCAGTACGGCGCGCGCGCGAGAAATTTTTGGCGCCGTCCAACTTTCATCCGCGTCCATGACTTTACGCGAGGTGTTCCTCACCATGGCATACAAGAGCGAGGCGTCAAAGCCAAACGCCGAGGTCCAATGAAGTTCGTACTTCATATTCTAGCCAAGGATATGCGACATCACTGGCGCGAAAATGCGCTTTTCGTGTTCGCCGGCGCCGCCTGGATCTGGCAAACGATTCACCCTTCCGGATGGTCGTGGCTTCAACAGCGCGAGCTCATTCCTATTCTTTTCTCCGGCCTTTGGTTATTTATCGTCGTGCGCGTTGTGCAGGGCGAATCGTTGGTCGGCGACCGCGAGTTCTGGATGACGCGGCCTTATCGTTGGGGGCATTTATTCATGGCAAAGTGGTTGTTTATCGCGCTTTGCCTCAATCTGCCTCTCCTCATCTGTCAAGTGATCCTGCTGGCCCACGCTGGCTTCCATTTTTCGTCGAGCTTGGTACCAGGGCTTCTGTTTCTCCAGTTGGAATTCGCGTTCTTCATCACATTTCCCGCCGCCGCTCTTGCTTCGATCACAGGCACTCTCGTCCAGTGGGGACTCAGCGTCGCGGGCATGATGGTTTACGCACTCGTCCTTTCCTGGCTGCCATGGGACAAGCTGCCTACCGCGCTCGAAGGCGGCGAAAACGTGAGCTCACTCGTCGGAATGTTCATCATTGCGCCTGCGTTGGCCTTTGTCCTCGTGTGGCAATACGCCAGACGTAGACCATGGCCCGCCCGTCTGGCATTTGGCGCAGCGCTGCTTGTCATTCCGCTCATCATTCTTCTCTCTTCCACTCCACTCGTCCGCTCTGTCGCCTATCCGCTAAGCCAGGGAAATCCGCCAATTACCGTGTCGATCGCTGGTGACGCGCAGAATGGTCGCAATTACACCAGATCCAATTCATTCTCGACTGCCGAAATCTCGATTCCCATCACGGCTTGGACCTCTGACTCTGACGCATTTGTCGACGTGGACGGCATGCGCATTACCTTGACCGGTGACCACGGATGGCGCTGGCAGTCGCCGTGGATCAATCACGCGGCCACATTCAGCAAGGGTTCGCCGCAGGGCACCCTTGAATTCTCTCTGCCGTCTGACCTGGCCGACCAGATGGCCCAACTGCATCCCAACGCCAGTGTGGAGCTTGCCTTTGGCCTATATCGTATGGGATCGCCGCATCGGATTGAGACGGCAAACCAAGCATTCGACCTGCCAGGGCGCAGCCATTGCACCTGGCACGAGAGTGATCCCGACAGCGGCATAATTTTCAAATATCTTGATTGCGCTGCACCATTCCACCTTCCTCCAGTCGTGGAATTCAGAATCGATTCAGATACGAACACGTGCGCGCAATCTGCAGGGGATTCGCCACTGCCCGCTGGCCACAGTGCGACCGATGTCGAATATGGTTCAGATCTTCCTGCTGACTTCGACCCAAACCCGGTTCAGAAAATCAACTTTTCGTACGGCAACTGGCTGCCGCTCATTCCAAGCCCTGGCAACCCCAGGGAGAATCTCTCCGCGCGGCTTTGCCGGGGCACTCCGATCACAGTCCGCACCGGATCGCTCATCGGGAAGATGAGAGCCACATTCAATCTCGGAATGATCGGCGCTGAGAAATTAGTTAAGCCGGATTCAGATAGCTCCGCCGCGATTCGCTTCGACCCTAAGTTTGAATGATCCCGAACCTGCCCCGAAGCTGCTCCCTGCGGCGACATTTCAGTCGGTTCTCACCGATCCAACTGAAGCCGGTGCAGCAAATCCTTAAAGCGCGGATCGCTGCGCATCGGATCATAGATCGGGTCCACTTTCATATCGACCACGGCATTCGAGTGCTCCGCATATGCTTTCTCGAGGAGCTTCAGGACCCGATCTTTTTGCCCTGTGCCCGAATAGGCCACCACGAGCATCTTGTATCGATCGGGCTCTGAACCGATCTGGTCAAGTCTCGCCAGGGCCCGATGAGCCTCTTCGGTGTGCCCCGAGCGGCTGTAAACGGCCGCCTGCCACGCCCACTGCCACGGCGTCTCTTCACTGGCATCCCAGCGATAGATTTCATCGATTGCCTGGTCATACCGGCCCAACTGCAGCAACGTAGGAATCATCACGATTCGCGCGTGAACAAACGTCGGGTCCAGAGCGAGCGCTGAACGGCATTGCTCAAGAGATCTCTCATACTGGCGCGATTCGTACAGAATCGATGCGCGATCGGTTGCAATGATCGACGACAAAGGATCCATCTCTTGCGCCTGCGCGCTTTGCGCCAGCGCCTCATTGAAGCGGCCTTGCCACGAAAGGAACTCAGCGTACCATTGGTGCGCGGTCGCATATTGCGGGTCGAGCTGAATTGCCCGCCGGAATTCCGCTTCCGCTCCTGGCCAGTCGTAATCGTAATTCTCTTCAATCAGGGCGAGCGAAGCATGAGCCTCGGCAAGGCCCCCGTCGAGCTCGAGCGCGCGCAACGCCGCAATCCGCGCCCTGGACATGAGTTCTTTCTGCGGCTCCATGTACCACGTCGACATCAAGCTGAACGTGTCGGCCAACCCTGCGTAGGCTCGTGCGTAGCTCGGGTCCTTGTCGATTGCTTGCTGAAAGTAATCGGCTGCCTGCAGAAATCCCTCTGCCGTTCTTTTGTTCCAGAAGTACTGGCCCTTCAAATACAAGTCGTAGGCTTCATACGATTTGGTTCCTGGCGGATGCGCCCCGGCTCCCCGCGCAGCCCCAATCCTTCGCCGTCCGCCCAGGCTCAAGTCGATTTCGTATGCGACTTCCCGTGCGATCTCGCCCTGCAATTCCAGCAGGTGCCCCAGGTCGCGATCGTACTCCCGCGCCCACACATGGCTCTGGTCCTTTACCTGGATGAGCTGCGCCGTAATCCTCACCCTCTCTGAGTCGCGGCGAACGCTGCCTTCGATCACATACTGCACCCCCAGTTCCTTTCCGATCTGGGCCAGCGATTCCTGTGAGTGCTTGTAGTGCATCACTGAAGTCCGCGCGATCACTCCAAGATGCGCGGGATCGAGGTTCCCGACCTGGCTGATCATCTCTTCCGTCATGCCGTCGCTGAAGTACTCCTGCCCTGGATCGCCGGTGAAGTTTTCAAAAGGCAGCACCGCCAGCATGACTTTCCCCTGCGGCTCCCCGCTGCCGCGCCGTGAGCGCCAAAACCGAACCGCGAAAACTGCTGCCACGATCAACGCGAGCATTGCGATGCCGAAGACCGCCGGCCTCTTCCAACCGGATCTCCTCTGATCCGTGTGCGCCGGAGTTTCAATGGGACTTCCCGCATCGTCCGGAGTCGCGGGCAGCGCTTCCCGCTCCTCTACTTCGCCCGCCGGCTCTGTCACCGGAAAAAGGAATCGGTACCCCTGCCCCTGAACGGTGAGAATGTAGCGCCGATCGTTCGTCTCGTCCAAGGCTTTCCGCACCATGAAAATGGTCTGCGTCAGGTTCGATTCCTCAACGAAACTGTCGGGCCAGATCGCCTTCATCAGCTCGTCCTTGGTCACGATCCTGCCCGCGTTCTGAACCAGCAAAAACAGGGCGTCGAAGGCCTTCGGGGTCAGAGGCGTCGTGGCCCCGGCTCTCGTCAATATCCGGCTTTGCGCGTCGAGACTGAAATCGCCGAACTGGTACAAGTGATTGGTCAGGCTGGGCATAACCGGCTTTTTAGAATCTTTGAGAACTTTTGAGTGCCATTTTTTAGGACATTTGACGGGGATGCCAACTAGCTTTGACCTCGGGGTTGGCGGTGTGGCCGAAACCAGTAAGTTGGGGAAATCTTATCACGATTCCAGCGCGATTCCTGGGGCGGCAGCCGGTGTCGTGATTACCGGCGATGCAAACCTCAAATCGACTTCTTACCCGTGCCCTCGGGCATGGGAATTCGGGAGGGCTGTCGATGCGAAGCTTAGTTCTGCGTATTCGGACCATAAAGTACTTAAGTAAGTTTTTGACAATCGGGCACAACCACCGCCTGGCCATCAGCGCAGCTTTGGTGGGGGCTGCGATGCTGGTTGGCATCGCTGCGGTCAACGGCCAGTTCCCTTACTTCAGAGATTTCATTCCCAACGGCGTGTTGTTCCCCAACCCGAATGGCGCATCGCAAACCTTCAGCGCCAACAGCCGCGGCATCGATCTCAAAGGCCCGTTCTTCCAGAGCATGGGCAGCAATGGCCGCTCGTGCGGCACATGCCATCAGCCAGGCAACGGCATGTCGGTCGCCGCGTCGGATGTCGAGCTCCGGTTCGAGATGACGAAGGGCGCCGATCCCATCTTCCGCACTGTCGATGGATCGAACTGCGATCACAACATCAACGTTGCTACCGTCGAAGGGCGCAGAGCCGCGTACAGCCTGCTGCGGACGCGCGGAGTCTTTCGCATCGCGCTGCCGGTGCCGGCCAACGCGGACTTTCAGGTGGTGAGTGTCGAAAATCCCTACGGGTGCAACGACGCAGACACCATTTCCATGTACAGGCGGCCGTTGCCGGCCACCAATCTGCGCTTCCTGAGCGCGGTCATGGTCGATGGACGTGAATCGACGCCGGCCACGGGCACAACCAAAATTCTCTACAGTAACTATCCGAATTCACTCGAGAGCGACTTGGCGCATCAGGCAGTCGATGCTACTACCGGTCACGCCCAGGGAGATGGGACAAGGCCCACGCCCGCGGAACTGCAGGAGATCGTGGCATTCGAAATGAGTCTCACCACAGCCCAATCGTTCGGATACCGCACTGGCATGCTGAACGAGCATGGTGCGAATGGCGGACCTCTGGCGCTTCCCAATCAGCCTTTCTTTATCGGCGTGAATTCCAGCGTGAACTATCTGTTACCGCAACTCGAGCAGCCGGGAGGCCTGGTGACGCCGGGAGACGGCCAGTTTACGCCCGCGATCTTTAATCCGTTCGATGCCTGGAAGAACCTGCCCGCCAATGATCCGCGCGCTGCGGTGGCGCGGGGAGAGGCGATCTTCAATTCCATGCCGATCAACATTGCCGGCGTCGCCGGCATCAACGACGATGCTGCGGCGGGCGGACTGGTGCCCGGCGGCCTGCCTTTGCTCACCGGCACATGCGGCACCTGCCACGACACACCCAATGTCGGCGATCACTCGTTCCCCACGCCGCTCGACATCGGAACCGGCGATCCCGATCCTTCCAACGCGTCTGCCAATCTGGGCGGACTCGACATCGCATACCTGCCAAGAATCACCGTGTGCAAAAAGGATCCGGAAACAGGTGCGCCGACCAACGTCTGCAAGACAACTTCAGACCTTGGCCAGGCGCTCATTGACGGCCAGTTCGATCATGTGGGCAAAATCAAGGGCCCCATCCTTCGCGGACTTTCAGCGCGCGCGCCCTACTTCCACAATGGCTCCGCGCAAACTCTGCGCGACGTCGTGAAATTCTACGAAAAGCGATTCGGGATGACCCTGACAGACCAGCAGGAGTCGGACCTCGTCGCGTTTCTGGCCTCGCTTTAAGTCACACGCATTCGCGCGGCGTTCGCCGGCCCGGCGGACGCCCAGGTAAATCATGCCCGCCACCAGCGCAGCCACCCGCTGACCCGTCTGCAAATCGACAACAGTGATTCACCGCTATCAAATTGCTTCCGGCAAAGCTGTCTGACCGGCATTCCGGATTCTTGTGAAAGATGGTTGCGTTTGTCACTTTGGCTGGACTATCATCAAGCCCTCCCCAGGGGCCACAACCAAAAAAGCTATCGTCTGAGCCGGGTCTCTTCCCGGCGTCCTTTCTCTTTTGCATCGAGGAGGCGCGATGCTCAAAGCGAGTTGTTTTCTCACTCTTGCCGCAACTCTGCCGCTGTATGGCTGCATGAACGGGACCGGCCTGCAGAATCCCAATGTCATTCAGAGTTCTGAAGCCCTCAAGGGTATCCACGGCATCGCGCACGGCGGCCAGCAGGGAATATCGGGCTCGACCATCGCGCTCCGAACTGTGGGAACCAACGGCTACACCGCGACCGGGACCACTCTCGCCACGACGACTACCGACGCTAACGGCTATTTCGATATCACCGGGCTATACACTTGCCCCAACCCAGATCAGGAAGTCTACATTACGGCTTCCGGAGGCAATCCCGGCCTCGCCAACGGGACCAATAACACCGCCATCTTCCTCATGGGTGCGCTGACGGATTGCAACACCCTCCAGGCCAACGCCGCCTCCACGTTCATTGTGATCAACGAGGTCACGACCATTGCCGCTGCCTATGCGCTTGGAGGATTCATGAGCGCCAGCAATGGGTCCGTCGGTTCGTACGGCTACGCCACAACCGGTATCGAGAATGCCTTCCTCACCGCAAACAACATCGTAGACACCAGCACCGGCCTCCCGCGGTCAGTCACTCCAGCCGGCAACGGCGCAGTTTCTGCGGTCCAGATCAACACGCCGGCCAACATCCTCGCTCCCTGCGTCAACTCCAGCAGCAGCGCCTCCACTCCCTGCGCTACGCTCTTCAGCAATCTTCAGCCTACCAATGGCGTTACTCCCACCAACACTCTGCTTGCAGCTCTCAGCCTCGCGCAGCATCCCGGGTCCAACGTCGCGGCGCTCTTCGGAATCGTCGGCGCTAGTCCGCCCTTCGAGCCGACCGACACCTCCGCTCCGAACGACTGGACCATCGCCATTAACTTCGACAGTGGAGTGAGTTCACCGAGCGGCGTCCAAGTGGACGCTAAAGGGAATATCTTCTTCGCCAGCGAAGGCAATATCGGGGAGATGGACCCCACAGGCAAAGTCTCCGCGGACACTCCAATCGCGCTAGGCGACACCAACACCGGAAACCTCGTGATCGATGACGGCGGGAAAGTCTGGGAGGTCGAGAGCGATGGAGGGATGTACCTATTCGATCCAGGCACTCGCACGCTCTCTGCGCCCATCACCGGCCTGGGCTCCCTCGGCCCCGGCGCATTCGATGCCAATGGAATGCTCTGGATTACTTCTCCTGCCAACAATTCGGTCATCGAGTACAACCCTTTTCTCAATGCTGTAATCTCGCCTCCTGGCGGCTACACCGCAGCTCTCAACATTCCCAACTCCATCGCCATCAAACCCTCAGGAAGCGTGCTGGTCGGCGATTCCACCTCGGTAACTCCGTTTAGCTCCATCGGTGTTTCATCCAGCGCCATCACAGGGATCGGTGGCATCGCATCGCCAACCGGAGTAGCCATTGGCCCTCTCAGCGTCACATGGATTTCCAATGGAAACGGCGCTCTCTCTGAGCTCAACAGCAGCAACGCTGCATTGTCGCCCAGCAGCGGCTTCTCTTCAGGCGGCTCCTCATCCAGCGATATGGCTGTCGACGGCTTTGGCAACGTGTTTGTCGGTTTTCCTCCTTCCGCGGGCAAATACGCCTTCGCCGAATTCAACTCCTCCGGCACTCTCCTGTCTCCCGGCACCGGTTACCAGAATCCCGGGCTCACCAGCCCCACGTCTTCCGCTCCCGATCTGTCCGGCAATCTTTGGGTCACCAATCAGAACAAGGTCGCGATTGGCGGCATCAATGCGAATGTCACTGAATTCATCGGACTCGGAGGGCCGACCAATTCTCCTCTGGTCTATTCCGTGAAGAACAACGAATTCGGCAATCGCCCCGGCGCGCGCATCGTCGTCTCCATTCGCAACGGCGCGGTGCCGCCCTTTATTCCCGGTGCGCTCTACAGCACCCAAATGTTCGGCAGCGGCGGAAACTCGGGAACGTACCTGTGGAGCGCATCCGGCCTGCCCAGCGGGTTATCCATTGACCCGTCGAGCGGCATCATCAGCGGAACCACAAACGCTACCACCAGTACGCCCGCCACCATCACCTTGCAGGACGCCGCCAACACCGCCAACTCCACCAGCAAGAGCTTCAGCTTCGTTCCTTACGCCGCATTGCCCGCCGGCAGCAACGAGATCGCCGTCAGCGGCTCATGCTACGGAGGCGCGATGGGAGGCCACGAATTCCCGTCACCCTCCGGCTTGGCGGCAGAGCGCACCGACTACCTTCTTTCGTTCTGCTTCAATGCGAGCCAGCAAATCACCGCAGAATGGGTGCGCAGCAGTCCGTTCGATACGGCTCCGCCTTCCATTGTTTCGGGCGCAGGCACCTACAACTTCAATAGCCAGGGTTTGGGAGAATTGTTCTTAATTCCCAGTGACAGCCCCGTTCACCCGCCGATTTACTTGTTGTTCGCAGGCACCGACAATCAGGGCGGCACGACGCCGCAGTCATTGAAGACGATCTTCATCGAGGAACCCGGCACATCCAATTCGAGCGTTGTGATTACGGGTGGAGGGTCATTCGACATATTGGACAAGACCGCCTGGGCCCCGGGGAACCTTGCAAACTCTTCATGGGTTTTCGGAGGCTCGGGAGAACTGGTCAGTGATGGCCCGGCCGCAGAGGCAGGCCAGTTCAACCTCGACCTGAACTTCAACTTGACTTCAGGTTTGGCCGATGGCGCCACTTTCGGCAATTCCTTTCGCTATACCCTCAGCGGCAGCGCCGGCGGCGCATTTGATTCGTTTGGATTCGGTACCCTCAACCTGACGGATTCAGGCACCGCCTTCTCAGGACGCTACGACAGCCTCGATGTCCTCACCATCAACGCCAACAAGATGGTTGGATTGACAGCCGGCGCGCATTCACTTCTGCCGGAACTGAGGTACGACTTTCACCGCCAGACCGGCCCTGGCGCCTTTTCGAATTCCATCCTGACCGGAAACAATTATTTGATGCAGTACCCTATCTTGCACCCACTCAATGGCGGCGAGACCTTTGAAAACGGCCTCTACTACTTGAGCAACCAGGGAGCGGTGGCGGGAGGATGGCAATTTGGAATTACCGCGAATAAAAACTACGGCACAGGCGCCGTGGGCCTGGGACTGAGCCTCGGCGACTTCGTGGCTAATATCGATGCGACCGGCAGAATGACCGACACCACTGGAACAACAGCGATGTACCTATGGGACTACTCCGGCGGGTACGGCGTCACCATTCCCAGTACCGTTCTGCCGCGCGTCGGCTCTATCAATTTCGCCGCCCAGACCGCTCCCAGCTCCGGCTTTGGCTGTCCAACCGGCGGTACGATGGGGTTTGGCAGTGGGGCTCTTTCACTCCTTGCCGACAATAACAGCGCTGGCCAAATCAACTTGGGTAGCGGGCTTTATTACCTGGATACGATTGCGCCCAATGGCACGCTGACCAAAAGTCAGGTCGGCACTTTCACCTGTGCGCCAGGATCGCTCACAGCAACCATCGGAGAAATCACTTATACCTTGAGCTCGTCGCCCGTGCTATTGATTCCTCAGACCTCCACGAGATGGAACGCTTTTTCCGATGCAGAACGATTCTCGTATCGCGGCGGATACGAAATTCCCTATGACATACCACCACTCAGCGTGAATGATTCCAGTTTTACTCCGTCCCACTAACCCGGCCGCAATGAAAGTCCTGTGATACGGTGCCGATCCCAGCGCACCGCTTTCAAATTTACGGTGCCCCCGGTCCCTCGCTTTTGGGGACCGGGGAAGTACCCAACGCAGGATTTTAGCGAGCCTGCTCCACCTTCTCCGGCACTCTGCGAAACACGTGATTGTAGATCTCGTGCGCCAGATCCACTGACTCCTCGATGGCGGTCCGCGTGGGAATCACGCGTGTGTTCACCTGCCGCTCGCGCGCTAGCCGTATGCCTGCGATGAGGCACGCCCCCAGGTAAATCATGCCTCGATTGATCCGCGGCATGTGCGCATCCGGATCAAACATTCACTCGACCTGTCCCCTTCCGCTTTCCTGCTCCCTGTTCCCTAATCCCTGCCCGATTTCCTACTCCCTGTTGGCTATTGGTTACTCCCTCCAAACCTCGTTCTCTTTTCTCTTATCTCTAGTCTCTGTTCTCTGAGTTTCTAGTCCCTACGTCCCTGGTCCGCGTTCTTCTGATCCCTGAACCCCGCTTCTCCGTTGGTGCACCACCAGCGCATCCACTCGCCCCAGAAACGTCTCCGACGGAAGATAGCGCCGCGCCTCGCCGCACAGGCAGCAGGTGACAGTGATCGATTGGAAAGGAAACTCGTCCAGGCCGGTCTGAATGTCGCGACGGCAACGCTTGCAGGTGACCACGAAGGTCTTGCGGTTCGCGGGTCCTTGAAACATGACGCCAGCATAGGCGAATATAAGGCGAAAAGTAAAGTGCAAAAAAGCACGAAACGAGTGACCGAGGGAACAATCAGAGCCGCGGAATAGGCCGATCCGATCGCGCTGTCAAGAGGCGGCCTTCCTAACATGCTGCGTCACAGCCACTTGCAGGTGAAGTATTAATGAGCGGAATCTGTACTCTAGAGAGTAAAGAGAGGGTTTTCTGCCTACAGAAACCTAAATCCAATGGTCGGAGATATGTAAGGACGCGCCCCCATGGAATCAGCAGGTTGCGCCATCTCGCAGTGCCATAACCCTAATGGATGGAATAATTTAGTATCTAAGTCGCTGAAAAACAAGGTATTTAACGTAGAACCGTGCCCGCAACCCCAATAGGATGAAATATTTGCCCAAAAACTCCGGGGGGGGGGAGGGGGTGTACTTAGGAGTAAATGGTGTGGAAAACCCCGGGAGCCGAGGCCGGTAGCCAGCAGTGGCCGCTCGTCGCCGTTAGCTAAAAGCTAGGAGCTAGGAGCTAGAAGCCCGTAGCTGCTCTTGTTACGCTGAACACATGGGCTTCAGCCAATTCCTGGGCAATGCGGCGACGGTGACGCACCTGCGCGAGAGCGTGCGCTCCGGCCGCTTTCCGCATTCGCTCATCTTGGCCGGGCCGCGCGGAGCAGGCAAGTACACGTTGGCGCTGATGCTCGCGCAGGCGGTCAATTGCCTCCGGCATCCTGTGACAGACGGGCTACCCGATTTTTGCGGCGAGTGTGCAAACTGCACGCGCATTGCCGCGGCTGCGAATCTTGACGAGCTGGTGGCCGAGGCCGTCAGTGCGCGCGATGATCTGCGCGAGACCGACAAGCGCGAAACGCGCATCCTCATCCAGACGCATCCCGATGTGCTGGTGGTGCCGCCCGATCCGCCGCAGTTGATGATCAAGCTGGGGCAGGTGCGGCAGGCGATTCACGTGGCCTATTACCGGCCGCCCGTTGAAGCCGCGCGGGCATTCACGATTTTTACTTCCTCGGCCTTCATCAAAGAGGCCGCGAACAGCCTGCTCAAGCTGCTGGAAGAGCCGCCGGAGCACACCTCGCTGATTCTGCTCACGGAGAATCCGCACGAGCTGCTGCCCACTATTCGCTCGCGCGCGGTGGCGCATCGTCTGGGCGCATTGCCTGCGGCGGAACTGGAAGCGCTGCTGGCGAAGCGGCGTCCCGAGTTGAAGCCACAGGATTGCGCTCTGGCCGCGCGTCTTGCCGAAGGCGCAGTGGGCCGCGCGCTCACGCTCGATCTGGCTGTGTACCACGCCAGTCGCAATGATGCGCTGGTAATTCTGCGAACCGCGCTGAAGGAGCCGGATTATTCGACGCTTTTCCGTGCCACGGAGAGTTATCGTGCCGGAGCCGACGGGCAGGAGAAGACAGTGAATCTGCTGCGCGCGCTCGGCGCTCTGGTGGAAGATCTGCTGCTGGTGGTGGCCGGCACGCCGGCGCTGATCCGCAACCTGGATCTCGCAGCCGAATTGGCGCGCATGGCCGAAGGTCTCACGGTGGAGTGGATTGACGGTGCGGCGCGCGCCCTGGTGCAGGTGGAGCAGGGAATGCGCCGCAACCTGCTGCGTTCGCTCTCACTGGATGCCATGGCCGTAAGCCTGGCCGCGGTGAACGAGCGCTGAGGGGCGAACGAGCGCTGACGAAAGTGCGGGCCGTGCACGATGCGGGATAGGGCAGGCTTGACGAGGGACCGGTTCCACCCCAGAATGAAAGAGCAACCTCCAAGTGGACTCAGGCATCTTTTTCAGTAAGAGTACTCCCCATGCAACCAGGCAAGCCGGGACGTTGATTCCGGCCGGTAAGAGTTGCATTGTGCGTCTCCCCAGAGACACATAGCTTCGCGATTAGAAGGGAGAGACCGGCGGGTCAGTTTTCCTGCGGTCAGTTCGAATTTTCCCCTCAGGGCTGCGTAGGTCGAGTTTTCAACTTTTTTGAAGGGGTATTGTCCATGAGCTTTACTTCCGTTGTCCCCTCACCGCGCGGCTCCGAGCAGGGCCGCTTGCCTGCCTACGCGAGGAAGCATTTTCAGGCGCCGGCTCCCTTCAGCTACCCTCCGCGTAGCGTTGAGATGGACATTCCCAATCGCCATGCCGAACTGTTCTACCTGCAGAAGCAGATCCAGTCGCAGACACCGATGGTGATTGTGCTGGAAGATGGCGAACGAGTGGAAGGCTGTATCGAGTGGTACGATCGCAATTCGCTGAAAGTGCGCGGGCGCGGCAAGACGCTCGTCTACAAATCTGCGATCAAGTACATGTACAAGCTGGGCGACAACGGATAAAGCAGAGAACAGAAAAAAGAGAGCAAAGATGAGTGTCGTGCTGCTCCTCGCTCTTTTACTCCCTTGTGCTCTTGTTTCCTAGGCCCCTTTCTCTCTGCCTCTCAGGTCCCTGCCTTTCTCAGGCGATCGCGAATCGCCATTCCTAAGCCCTTTGCCGTTGGCAACGGACAGAGAATGACTGCGCATCCATCGGCATCGAGCGCGCGCAGACCCGCGTAGAGCGATTGAGCCAGCGATTCTGCATCGCCCCAATTGCCCCAGGGATAGATCCGCGCGTCGAGGGCTCCGGCGGGAATTGCGATTCCCTTGGGCAGCATGATTCCCAGGCGCTCGCCGCGCTCGGCATTTGCGGCGTCAGACAGACAAGCGGCGAGTTCCTCATCAGGCGCTTCGATCAGCACCAGTCGAGCTCTTGGCGCATAGTGCCGCAGTCCAACGCCCGGCGACGGCAACGCTTCGGCGGGCACATCGCCCAACTCTTCGTCGCTCTTGTACACCTGCACAGGGCCGCCGATCGTGGCGATCTGCTCGGCCGTGACCGCGCCCGGCCGGTAGATCACCATCGGGCTTGGCGCGGGATCGAGCACGGTGGATTCAACGCCGTGTATCGTAGGCCCTGCGTCAACGATGGCGTCGATGCGGCCGTCGAGGTCGCGGAGCACGTGCGCGGCTGTGGTTGGGCTGATGTGTCCGAAGCGGTTGGCGCTCGGCGCAGCCAGGGGAACGCCCGCGCGACGGATCAGTTCGAGAGCCACCGGATGCGAGGGCATGCGCACGCCCACCAGCGGCCGGCCCGCGGTGACAACATCGGGCACAACCTGCGTGCGTGGCAGGAGCAGCGTGAGCGGGCCAGGCCAGAATGCATCCATCAGGCGCCGCGCTGATTCCGGCACAGCCGACACCAGACCGGCAAGCATTTCCCGGTCGGCAACATGCACGATGATCGGATCCCATGCCGGCCTCGATTTGGCCGCGAAGATACGCTCCACCGCCGCACGGTCGAGCGCGTTGGCGCCCAGCCCGTAGACGGTTTCAGTGGGCAGGGCGACCAGTCCGCCACCGCGCAGAATGCCGGCGGCCTGCTCCAGCGCCGCAATGGCCTCGCGAGTCTCGAGAGTGGCAGCGTGCGCACTGAGTTGCCGGGTCTTCACCTTTTCATTGTCACCTTTGCCAGCGGGATGATGCCACCTGGCATATACTCGCTTTCTAAGATGGCTATTGAGACGGAGATCAAATTCCGCGTCAATGATCTCGCGGGATTCGCGCAGCAACTCGATAGCATCGGCCTCCGCGTGCAGACGCCACGCAGCTTTGAGAGCAACGTTCTGTACGATACCTCCGATCGTCAGTTGCGCGCGCGGACGGAGATTCTTCGCATCCGCAGCTACGCAGGCCGGTGGACATTGACTCACAAATGCCTGCCCGGCGGCGGCATTTCTTCAGCAGACCGGCACAAGCACCGGGTCGAGACAGAGACTGAAATTGCGCACGGCGATGCTCTGGCCGAAGTGTTTCTGTCGCTCGGTCTGGTGGCGGCTTTTCGGTATGAAAAGTGGCGTACAGAATGGGCCGAGGGGGAAGGCCATTGCGTAGTTGATGAGACTCCGATTGGGAACTACGCCGAACTCGAAGGCTCGCCCGAATGGATCGACCGCGTGGCGATGCGCCTGGGCATCGAGCCGCCGCAGTACATCACGTTGAGCTATGGCCGCCTCTTCGAGGCGTGGCGTGAGCGTACCGGTTCTAATGCGGAAGATCTCACTTTTGCTGCGGTCGCACAGTCCATGTCACCCAGGTAAGTCGCTTTCGAGAGACTGAAGGTTCTTCCTGAAACTTCCCATATAAATGGCTTCTGAAGATGCACTCATCAAATTACGTTCCCAGCCGATAACGAGATTGAAGTTTCTTAAGCTCGAAGGCGCCAGTTGAGCATAAAAGCTGTGTGCCACGCGTGTCCGATAACAGGAAAGGGACCATGTCAAGAATTCTGCGGGTTCTCGTATTCGCGCTGGGGGTCTGGCTGGCTGCGCCTGCGTGGGGTGCCAACGAGCGCGCGGTGAAAACGAGGGTTGCCCCTGTCTATCCCGAGATTGCAAAGCGGATGAGGATCAGCGGCGAAGTGAAAGTTGAGGCAACCGTGGATGCCGGTGGCACGGTGAAAGATGCCAAGGCGATAAGCGGGAATCACATCTTTGAGGTTGCGGCCGAGGATGCGGTGCGCAAGTGGAAATTCGAGGCGGGAACCGGGGACACGAAGGTCGTGGTTTCGGTGAATTTTACATTCGGTCCGTAGTCCCCGCCGGGGAGGGTTCTGCGACAGCTGCATGGAGATCGTTCGCCAGCGGCTACGACGAGGAGGAACGGTTCTCATTTGGGTCTTGAGGCGATTGGGGACTGCGGTCTTGCGCCGCAAGGTGCGCGTGCGTTCTCCGCTCTCGATTACTCCAACAATTTCACTGCATTAGCGCCTGGGTGCACAGGATGTTGCCTGGCAAGGTTACTTTTGAATTTCGAACAGCAAGTGCCGTAACAGCAATAAGATGAAATATCATTAGTATTTGGAGACGTCGGCACTCTATGCTCGAAATTCCAGGGGCGGCTGTCAGCCCGGATGAGATGAGTTTGACGATAGGAATCATGGGGCCGGACCAGCAGCGCCTTAAGGCTGTGGTAAGCGCCCTGGCGGAGCACCGTGGCGTGCAGGTAACGGAGTTCACGTCCTATCCGCCGAAACTAGGCGATCTGGCCGAAAAGCTTTCGCGCACCTACGACGTGCTAATGGTCGACGTCGATAGCGACCCGGAATACGCATTCGGAATTGTCGAAACGCTGTGCGAAGGTGGGCGGAATTATGTAATGGCCTACTCGGAGCAGGCCGACATGAAGCTGGCGGTACGTTTCATGCGCGCCGGCGCCCGGGAATTCTTCACGCTGCCGATTGATGCTGCTGAACTGAGTACAGCACTGAAAACGGCGTCGACGCATCATGCGACACCGGTTGTTCCAGAGGAGAAGTCGGGCGGCAAGCTCTTTGTATTTCTCGGCACAAAAGGGGGCTGCGGCGTTACCACGCTGGCCGCCAATTTTGCCCTTGCGCTGGCGCAGGAGTCAGATCGCAAGACCCTTCTGGTTGATCTCGGATTGCCGCTTGGCGACGCGGCGATCAACCTGGGCATGGTGAATGAGTTTTCAGTTGACAGCGCTCTTCAGCATCCGGAGCGGCTGGATGCGAGGATGCTGGAAACGCTCGCAGCCAAGCACGCCTCAGGATTAGCCGTGCTGGGTTCTTCGAACGAGTTCCCGGAAGGCTCGCCGACCAGGGAGGCACTCGACAAGCTGACTGCAGTCGCTCGCCAAGGTTACGATTTTGTCGTGGTGGACGCGGGATCGCGGGTCGATCTCATGGAGACGACGCTCTTTAGTCAGCTCTCAACGATCTTCCTCGTAACGCAAGTGGGGATTTCAGAAATGCGCACCGCGAACCTGATGATGAAGAAGTACTTTGTTTCGCGTGAAGAGAACATCCAGATCGTGTTGAACCGTTTTAAGACCACTGACCTGTTATTTGACGAAAAGACCATCAACGATGCGCTGACTCGCCCTGCCGAGTGGAAGATTCCTGACGATTATTCTGCCGCGCGAAGAAGGCGTGAAACCGCAGAACCGATGGTGCTGATTGACTCAGCGATTGCCCAAGCCATCCGTCAAATGGCGAGGACCGCAGGCGGCCTCCTCACAGAGAAGGAAACGAAAAAAGGGTTCTTCCGGTTCCTGCGATAAAGCAGAAATCAAGGGACCGAGGAAAGAGGTCGGCCGCGACGGCTTCCGGTCTTCAGACCCGGCAAGACCGTACGATATTCGTGTCGATCATTCTCGATGGTTTTCTGTTCAATGAAAGCATGCGCAAGACTTCTATGTTCCCGCGCCGTGACACTTCTTAAATTTCTTTCCGCTTCCGCAGGGGCAAGGATCATTGCGCCCTACTTTGTCGCCAGTCCTGCGTTGCGAGGGCTGGCTTGAATCGCCACCTGAGCGGCTCGCCACGGCTAATTCGCGTTCTTTCTTGCGATGGAATTCCTTCTCAAGCTGGTCAATGGTGGTAGAAGGCGCGCGTGTGGGGATTGCGATTTCGCGGGGTGCCCCATCGCCGCTTACAGGCTGCGAGGCGCTGGCGACCGGAGGTGCCTTGGGAACGATGCGTTGGGGGCGAGGGGCCGCTTCAACAGGCTGGCCGTCAGGCCCGATGATCTGCATCCTGAAAAGGAACCGGACGGTATCTTCCTGGAACTTCATCATCATGGCTTCGAACAACTCGAAAGATTCCCGCTTGTACTCCACTAACGGATCGCGCTGCGCGTAACCGCGCAGATTGATTCCTTCTTTCAGGTGATCCATTGAGAGCAGATGATCTTTCCAGAGCCCGTCAATCACGCTGAGCATCACCATGCGCTCGTGATAGCGCATCGTCGCCGCGCCAAGTATGTTCTCCTTGGCTTCATAAGCCCGGGTAAGGTTGGCAAAGACCTCTTCGCCCAGTTCATGGCGGCTCAATTGGTCGGGCTTAATCTCAGATGCGGCAATATTGAATCCGAAGTGGTCGATCAGTTTCTCACCGAGCCCCTTGAAATCCCACTGATCAGGCCGGGTTCGCTCGCTCGCGTATTCATCGAGCAAGTTGCTCAAGACTCCACTGACGTAGTCCTCCAGGATCAGTTCACGCTGGTCAACGCCTTCGAGCAACTGGCGGCGCAGCCCGTAGACCGCCTCGCGTTGCTTGTTCATGACGTCGTCGTATTCGAGCAGATGCTTGCGCGCTTCAAAGTTCTGCGCTTCGACTGCTTTCTGCGCTCCTTCGATGCGCTTGGAAATCATGCGCGATTCAATCGGCACTCCTTCTTCCATGCCCAATCGCTCAAGCAGAGTACTGACCCACTGTTTGGCGAAGATGCGCATCAGGTCGTCTTCAAGCGAAAGATAGAAGCGCGACTCGCCGGGATCGCCCTGCCGGCCCGCGCGTCCGCGCAACTGGTTGTCGATGCGGCGCGATTCGTGCCGTTCGGTGCCCAGGATGAAGAGCCCGCCGGCTTCGATGACCCCTTCATGTTCTTTCTGCGCGGATTCAGCATGACCTTTCAGAGCTTCGGCCCAATCTGATTCAGCGACCTCGAACTCCTGTCCTTGGTAGTAAAAACGCAAAAAGCCCGGGGGGGCCATGGGATTGATCGCCCCCTCGGCGACGTTGATGGCGCGCGCTTTGGAATTCCCGTTCGCGTCCTTTGTTTTCACCAGCTCCTGGCGCGCCATGAATTCGGCATTGCCTCCCAGCAGAATGTCGGTGCCGCGACCGGCCATATTGGTGGCGATCGTCACCATTCCAAGCCGGCCGGCCTGTGCGACGATTTCGGCTTCGCGCTCGTGAAACTTGGCATTGAGAACTACGTGCCTGATGCCTTTCTTTTGCAGAATTGCCGAAAGCCGTTCAGATTTCTCAATCGAAGTGGTGCCGACCAGCACGGGCTGCTGCTTTTCGTGCAGCTCGGCGATGTTGTCGGCGACTGCCTTGTATTTTTCCTTCTCTGTGCGGAAGACAACATCGGCATTCTCGAGCCGCAACAAGGGCCTGTTGGTGGGAATGACGACGATTTCGAGTTTGTAGATCTTCTCAAATTCGGCGGCCTCGGTTTCTGCCGTACCGGTCATGCCGCTGAGTTTTTGATACAGGCGAAAGTAATTCTGGAAAGTAATTGTGGCGAGCGTCTGATCTTCCTTGCGGATATTGACGCCTTCCTTGGCCTCGATGGATTGATGCAGGCCGTCGCTCCAACGCCGGCCCGGCATTAGACGGCCGGTAAACGTGTCGACAATGATCACTTCACCGTCTTTCACGACGTAGTCGACATCTCGTTTGTAGAGAGCGTGCGCCTTGATGCCGGTCTCGACGTAGTGCTTGAGTTCCCAGTTTTCGGCGTCGGCTATGTTGCCGATGCCGAGCGCTTTCTCGATCGTCTCCCAGCCTGTGTCAGTGACGCCGATGGTGCGCTGTTTTTCGTCGACAATGTAGTCGCCGCTCAGATATTTTTCACCTTCGGCGAGCCGGATCGCCAGCTCTTCCTGCCGCCGGGTGTCGATCCACTCGACTTCTTCACCCAGTTCGAGTTGCGGGATGATGCGCCGCACGCGTGCATACTTGTCGGTGGTCTGGTCAGTGGGGCCGGAGATGATGAGTGGTGTCCGCGCTTCGTCAATAAGAATTGAGTCGACTTCGTCGACGATGGCGTAGTAATGCCCGCGCTGCACGCAATCCTTGATTTCGAACTTCATGTTGTCGCGCAGGTAATCGAATCCAAACTCATTGTTGGTGCCGTAGGTAATGTCGGCTCCGTAAGCCGCGCGGCGTTCGTCGTCGCTGAGGTCGTGCACAATGACGCCCACTGACATGCCAAGAAACTCGTAGATCTTACCCATCCACTCGGCGTCGCGCTTGGCCAGATAATCATTGACAGTTACGACGTGCACTCCATGACCGGCGAGGGCGTTGAGGTAGCAACTGAGCGTAGCGACCAGCGTCTTGCCTTCGCCGGTCTTCATCTCGGCGATTTTGCTCTGGTGGAGAACCATGCCGCCGATCAACTGTACGTCGAAGTGACGCATCTTGACCGTACGCCAGCCGGCTTCACGCACCACGGCGAACGCTTCGGGCAAAATCTCGTTCAGAGCCTCTTGCTCGGCCTTTTTCCGATGGTCTGGATCGGTGATTCCTTCGAGGCGGGAAGCGATCCGCGCTCTGAACTCCACAGTTTTGGCCTTCAGCTCTTCGTCCGAGAGCTTTTGCATCTCCGGTTCTATCGCGCCGATCTCCGCCACGGTCGGCTTGAGACGCTTGATCAGGCGCTCGTTCGCGGTGCCGAAGATCTTAGTAAGAATCTTGTCAAAAACCACGGTGTTCTCCACTTATAAGTGTAAATGGCGAGGGCAAAACTCCGATGAGCGGCGCACCAGGTTGAAAGCGCGTCTGCTAAAGGAAAGCCCCCGGACGGACCGGGGGCTCGCTGAAAAGACAACTGAATCAGTTGCTGTAGAGCAGCACGCCGGCAGCTTTCTCGTCGGTGCCGCTATCGTCAGAACTTACCGGACGATAGAAGAGCTGGTTTGCGTCGAGATAAACCTCAAGGAACGCAGGACGCTCGGGGATATTGCCGGCGATGAGCGCTTCGGAAAGGGGGTCTTCGACGTACCGTTGCAGAGCGCGGCGCAACGGACGCGCGCCGTAACTGCGATCGACCAGCGTCTTCTCGAGGATCCACTTCTTGGCTTCGTCGGTCACCGAGATTGTAATGGACTTCTGCGCCAGGTTGGCGTTCAACTGCTGAACGAGCAGTTCGACAATCTGGATCAGATCCGCGTCGGAGAGCGACTGGAAGAGAATCACCTCGTCAAGGCGGTTGAGGAATTCGGGGTTGAAGGTCTTCTTGACTTCGTTCTTGACCAGTTCCTCGACTTTCTCGCTGACGATATCTTCGCGTTCGCTCTGGAAACCGAGTCCCTGCTTCTTCTGCAGGTGCCGCGCGCCGATATTTGAAGTCATGATGATGATGGTGTTTTTGAAGTCGACGGTGTTGCCCAGTCCGTCGGTCAATTGACCATCTTCAAAGACCTGCAAAAGAATGTTGAAGACATCCGGGTGAGCCTTTTCGATCTCGTCGAGCAGCACAACCGAATAGGGCGAACGCTTCACACGTTCGGTAAGCTGGCCGCCCTCCTCGTATCCCACGTAGCCAGGAGGCGACCCGATGAGCTTGGAGACCGAGTGCTTCTCCATGAACTCCGACATGTCGAAGCGGATGAGCGCCTTGTCGGAGCCGAAGAGGAACTGCGCCAGAGTGCGGGCCATCTCGGTTTTGCCAACGCCGGTAGGACCAAGGAACAGGAAACTTCCAATGGGGCGGTGAGGCGATTTGAGTCCAGCACGTGAGCGGCGAATGGCACGAGCCAGCGCGCTGATCGCCTTGTCCTGCGAGATCACGCGCTTGTGGAGCTCCTCTTCCACGCGCAGCAGCTTTTGGGTCTCCTCTTCCTTGATGCTGGTGACGGGAACGCCGGTCCAGCGGCTGACGACATCCTCGATGTCTTCGCGGCCGACAATGCCTGCGGCGGAATCATCGAGGTGATACTTGTCGCGCAGCGCGCGCAGATTTTCGCGTTCTTTGCGTTCCTCGTCGGAGTAGAAGCGCGCCTTCTCGAACTCGTGATTGGCGATGGCCGAATCCATACGGTGCACGATGAACTTGATGCGTTTCTGCACCTCCGTGATTTCCTCGGGCAGCGACGTCTGGCGCAGCTTGACGCGCGCGCCGGCCTCGTCGATCAAGTCGATCGCCTTGTCGGGGAGGAACCGATCGGGGATGTAGCGGTTGGAGTGCGCGACGGCGAACTCGACTGCGGCATCGGTGTAGCTAACCGCGTGGAATTTCTCGTAGCGATCTTTGATGCCCATGATGATCTTAACCGCTTCGTTCTCAGTCGGCGGCGGCACCTTGACGGCCTGGAACCGCCGCTCGAGCGAGCGATCCTTTTCGATCGACTTACGGTATTCCGCCGGAGTGGTAGCGCCGATGCACTGGATTTCACCGCGTGAGAGTGCCGGCTTGAGGATGTTGGCCGCGTCAAGCGAACCTTCAGCTGAGCCAGCCCCGACAAGTGTGTGGAGTTCGTCGATGAAGACAATCGAGTTCTGGCTCTCCATCAGCTCCTTCATGATGGTCTTGAGCCGCTCCTCAAACTGACCGCGATATTTGGTGCCGGCCACAATCAGCGAGAGGTCGAGCGCCAGAACGCGCTTGTCCGCGAGAAAACTGGGAACCTCCCCATCGGCGATGCGCTGCGCGAGGCCTTCGACAATGGCCGACTTGCCCACGCCTGGCTCACCGATCAGCACTGGATTGTTTTTGGTCCGTCGGCAGAGAATCTGGATGGCGCGCTCCAACTCGCCTTCACGCCCAACCAGAGGATCAAGCTGACCGTCCATTGCCGCCTGGGTCAAGTCGCGGCTGAATTCGGCCAACAGGCTTGATTCGCGCTGCCGCTGTTGAGGCGGCGCTTTCTCCTGCGTTACACGAGCCAGCTCGTCGCGAATCTGCGCCAGTTTCAGGCCGCGCTCCTGAAGGATTTCCGACGCGAAGCACTTTTCTTCGCGCAACAGGCCCAGGAGGAGGTGTTCCGTTCCAATATGCTTGTGTCCAAGACGCTCAGCCTCTTCCGCGGCATACGCCAAGACGCGCTTGCACTCGTTCGAAAGCGGCAGGTCCACGCTGGTTGAAACTTTCTCGCGAATTGTGGTGTGGGCCTCAATCTGCTTCCTGATCGAGTCGACTGAAGCATGCGAACGCAGGAAGCGGTTGGTGAGTGCTTTGTCCTCACGCAGCAGACCCAGCAGCAGGTGTTCGGTTTCGATATAAGGCGAGCCGAACTGGCTTGCCTCATAACGCGCGAAGAAGATCACGCGCCGCGCCTTCTCCGTATACCGTTCGAACATGGTGTGCTCCCTCAATGAGGGCTCTCGGCTGGAATAACCGTCCGGTGATCAATCCGGCTTCGGTCTAGCCTGCGCGCGCCCTTCTGTTGCTTCGCCGCCGGAGCCTCTATGAAAAGAGTGTCCAATGCTCCGAACAGCTTCCCTGGATGGTTTTGGGTTGCCTTCCGCCCATGGCGTCGATCGGTTTCCCGCCCGACTTCCATCCCGACCTCTGCGGCCTGTCGGCAAAAGTTTTGCCTGGCAGGCCCTTACTCATTAAGACTCAAAAATCGGCAAAAACGGTGCAAATTCCAGCAGCAGATTCAGTTTGAATCGCCAACTAGCGATGGTCTGTGATTTCCGTCAACCGGCCATTTTCGAGGCGCAGCGCTCGAGTACATCGTACGGCCAATTCCATGTTGTGGGTCACCAAAATTGAGGTGAGCCCATGACTTGCGTGCAGACGCTCGATCAGCTCGAAAATCCGGCCCGCCGTTACGCTGTCCAGATCTCCCGTAGGCTCGTCGGCCATGAGCAGGCGGGGCCGGCAAACCAGCGCTCTAGCCAGCGCCACCCGTTGTTGCTCACCTCCAGAAAGCTCGCCGGGCCGATGGTCACTTCTGTCCTCCAATCCCACTTCCCCAAGCCATTCTTCCGCTTGCGCCATCGCTTCACGCCGCGATACTCCGCGCGCCAGCAGCGGCATGGCAACGTTCTCCTGCGCCGTGAATTCCGGGAGCAAATAATGGAACTGCCACACGTAACCAATATCGCGGTTACGAAAGGCTGCTGCCTCTTTCGTGGTGAGCGAAGCTACGTCAGTTGACGCGCAGTATACAGTTCCCGCAGAAGGCGCATCAAGCGCTCCTAAAATGTGCAAAAGAGTGCTTTTTCCCGCGCCCGACTGGCCGACAATCGCCACCAGTTCGCCTGCTTCAACCTGCAGATCGAGGTCGCGAAACAGATCCAAGGCGCCACGGGAAGTCCGAAATGACTTGCGAAGACCCTTTACGCGGATAAGTGGGAAATGAGCTGGCTTTGCTCCGGGCATCCGCGACTCTGACTCCCGCATGATGCGGGAAGCCTGTGGGGCAGCCGCTGAAGGGGGTAGCGTCATCCGGGTACTCCCTATATTCTACATGGCCCTAGTATTCAGATGCACGATCTACCTGGAGGGAGGGGCATAATTCCATGGCGGACATGGCCGGCGGTCTGCAGCGCGCTTGCTATCATCGAAACAGGCGGCAGCGGACGCGCCCACGATGCCGCCGAGGTTTCTTTCCATCCCCATGACCCGCGTTTCTCAGGCCGTTGCTCCGGCAGAACTCGCCAATTCGTCCGCCAGCGATTCAGCACACACGCTTGCCGGGCTGCACGCGCCAAGTCCGGGCGCGACGGCGACGCTCATTCACGACCTACGCGAACTGTTCAAGGTCAGAGTCGTGGGCCTTGTGCTGGTAACAAGCTGGGGCGGCTTTTATCTCGGCTCGATGCAATGGGGAATCTCCACGCTGCAGCGTGGCCTGCTCGACGTGCTCTTCGGCGTCGGTCTTGTCTCGGCCGGCGCCGGCGCGCTCAACCAGGCGCTCGAGCGCAGTTCCGACGCGCGTATGAAGCGCACTGCGGACCGTCCGCTGGCTTCGGGCCGCTGGCCGTTGGCGGCGGGCATCGTAGCCGGGCTGGGTGCGCTCGCTTTGGGGGCGGTTTGGCTAGCGCTGTACACCACGTTGCTAACGGCATCATTGGCATTGCTTACGGCGTTCACGTATGTGGCGATCTATACGCCGCTGAAGCGCGTGACAACGATGGCGACCTTCATCGGGGCGTTTCCCGGGGCGATGGGCCCGATGCTGGGATGGACGGCGGCGCGCGGGCGCATTGAGTGGCCGGCGGTTGCGCTGTTCGCCATCCTGTTCGTGTGGCAGTTTCCGCACTTCATGTCGATCGCGTGGCTTTACCGAGAAGATTACGCACGCGCAGGGATACGTATGTTGCCGGTGGTGCAGCCCGATGGATGGTCGACGGTGATTGAGGCTCTGTTCTACGCGGTGCTGATGATTCCGGTGAGCCTGGCGCCGTGGAAGCTGGGAGTGACGGGAGCGATCTACGTTGTGCCGGCGATTGCCCTGGGCATTGTGTATCTCGCCTACACGATCCGGTTTGCGGGGATACTGCGCGCGAAGAGCGAAGAGGAAAGCCGGATGCGCGCGCGCGATCTGCTCAAGGTGAGCGTGTTGTATCTGCCGCTGCTCTTCACTGCGCTGATGCTGTGCGCGATTGCGAAGGCGTAGCCCATGACCATCGCTGCGCCAACTTCGACTGCTCGTCCCAGCACAGCACCCGCGATTGTTGCCATTCTCCTGATCAGCGCGGCGGCGACGCTGTTCCTGTTCTGGCTGATCTACGTTCATCCGGCTGCCGCCTCGAGTTCGCAATATGCGTTTCTGCCGGCGATGAACGCGGTGTTCAATGGGCTGGCGGCAACGGCATTGCTGATCGGTTATACGTTTATCCGCGCGAAGGAGGTCAGGCAACATCGCGCGTCGATGATCACGGCATTCGTATTTTCGACGCTTTTTCTGATCGGCTATATCGCACACCACGCGCTGCATGGCGATGTGCGCTATCCGCTGCATGCGGCCTTGCGCGGGCCGTATCTGTGGCTGCTGGCCAGTCACATCATTTTGGCGACGCTGGCTCTGCCGCTCATTCTGGTCACATTTTTCTTTTCGCTCACAGGACGGATTCCACAACACCGCAAGGTGGCGCGGTGGACGTTCCCGGTGTGGCTTTACGTCTCAGTGACCGGGGTGGCGACGTACGTGATGCTGCGCCTGGCGCTGGGCAGCTAGTGTCTGCAACGATAAAGACAATGCCGGAAATTTCGCGATCTTCCGATTCAACCCGCGCCGCCATGCCGGATGACGGCACCCGGCAACTGCTGCAGTGGGGCGGGTGGATGGTGGGCACCGGGGTTTTGGCCGCGGTGCTGCTGGAGACGGTGCTGGGCGGGTACTCGCGCACCGGCGCGAGCACGAACTCCGGCTGGTTCGCCCTGATCGTTGC